>Ga0208277_1001952_pt1 | contig 11881 bp, 3 predicted proteins | sample ETNtaG_5_FD_185782 | JGI IMG/M metagenome (GOLD analysis project Ga0208277, IMG submission 185782) | Marine microbial and viral communities from oxygen minimum zone, Eastern Pacific Ocean - ETNP201406SV205 (SPAdes) (version 2) | ecosystem: Environmental > Aquatic > Marine > Oceanic ...
GCCGGCTGCAAAATTGCAAATTGTGAAACACAAGGATGCGATGAAATCAATTTCGTTAATTTTGTTGATGTTGCTTTCATCAATGGCTTCAATCCAATTTTTTGCAATAGATGCAAGTGCTACTAATACTGACCAAGACGGCGATGGTTTGACTTATGGTTTGGAGTATCTAATCAATTCATTTCCTAACGATCCTGATACCGATAATGATGGTCTTCCTGATGGATGGGAATGGAAGTATGGGCTAAATCCTCTATCAAGCGCCAATGATGATGGTGCGGTCGGCGACCCTGATGGTGATGGAATGTCGAATTTACAGGAATACACCTACCTCATGCCATCTGGATGGGATAACCCTTCAACTCCAAATATGCTTGATAATGGTATTTGGTGGAATGGTACCGTTCCAGTAAATGATTGGAATGAAGAGGATTCCTTGCAGTATCTACGCCCGTTATGTGGAGATGCAGGTTCAGATGGCTCAGGTAATACAATACTTTGTGATGAAGACCCAGTTGGTAACGTGTGTGCCAACGGATTTGATGATGATCAAGATGGTTTGGTAGATTCAGCCGACCCAGATGGTGATGGAGACGCAGATTGTTTCTCAGATGATGATGATGGCGATGGACTAATCGATGAGGATGTATCTGGTTGGGATACTGATGGCGATGGTATGCCAGATGGTTGGGAAGCCGCGAACGGCCTTAATGCCACATCTCCATCAAATGCAGATGGTCCAAATGGGGACCCTGATGGTGATGGGTTAAACAATTTATTAGAATATGTCAATCCAACATGGAATACTATGTGTGGCTCAGTGCCATGTTTTAGAAATGGCCCAAATGGTGCTTTTACTGAAACTACATCTCCATGCGACCCAGTAACGGGTATCGGTCCAGGCGGATGTGCTACTTACACAGCCGAAGTTGACGGTATCACTTCAACCAATCCACAAAGAGCTGACAGTGATAATGATGGATTAAATGATTCTTATGAAGCCTTGATTTTGTTGACAGATCCAACTGCATTTGATACTGATAACGATGGTATTCCCGATGGCGTTGAAGTAAATGGGTTGTATGGAAACCCTGCTCAAGCAAGTGACCCTAGAGATAACAACACAGATGATGACGCTTTTGATGATGGTGAGGAAGATAACAACAGTAACGGAGTAGTCGACCCGGGAGAAACAGACCCTACTAGAAAGGAAGATTCTGGAGATGAAGACCAAGACGGTTTACAAAATTGGGAAGAAAACCTATCTTGTACCCTTTGGGATGTGGCTGATTCAGATTTTGGAGGTGTTAATGACGGTGAAGAACTAAACGTCACCCACGGCACTGACCCATGTGATTCATTTGTTAACTTTGAGACGACGATAACCAGTTGGAATTCAGGATCATCGTTACTCACACTACAGGACTCTTCGGGCTTCAATCCTAATGGAGGTGAGGGTTGGTACAACTCTTCGGGAACGTTACTACCGTTTTCTTATGTGTCTGTCTCAAGTCAATCTCTAGTTGGTGTTTCATCTGGTCCTGGTGTTGGAGTTAATCAAGTAGTAAATAGAAACGGCTCCTTTTGTCATACATCGGCAACTGCAGCAGGAACATTATTGACTACACAACAATACTGTGACGATGATTATGAAGATAGTGATGGAGATGGACTAGCGGATTGGGAAGAAATACTAGGTGTATATGGATGGTTTTCTAACCCGGGTCTTGTTGATACAGATTCAGACGGTGTAAGTGATTTTGACGAGGTATTTGATTTCACAGACCCAAATGAACCATGTAATAATCTTCTTGATGACGATTCTGATTCATTGAATAATTATTTCGAGGATACCACAGGCTGCGATTTGATATGGATTGGAATAGGCAATGGTAGTCTTGATGCATGGGTAACAGATCCGAATTTATTCGATACCGATAGTGGTGGTGTAGATGATAGAACTGAATATTCAGATGGTACTAATCCACAATCTAATCCATTAGACGACATTCTACCAGAAGATTTTGATGGTGATGGAATTCCAGACGCTATCGAAAATTTAACTGGAACTGATTGGACTAATCCAGATACTGACGGGGGTGGCATGTCGGATGGTGACGAATGTCCAATTGAATTTTGGGCTACTAATTGTGTAACTTCTCCGTTTGACCCATTTGACCCTACCGATGATATAACCGCTAACGGAGTTGTATTTTGGGCAAATAATACCACAGGAAATGTTGACTTAAATCAGATTCACCGATGGCGGTTGACTACCAATGATTTCTACACGGGAACCACTTATGCGCAGTTGGAGGATAATCATCCATATGAAGTCCTTGTGCCTGGATTCACCAACTTTACCGATTTACCAGATTCATCATTCTCCAATGGCTCGATAGATTGGGATATAACATTCAACAACACCATTGATAGAGGTAAAATACCGGTTTCTAGCAACTATAATAATGTCACATTCTGGTCTGATCCTTCGTCAGAGATTTTGCGTTCTGATGGTACAAGTGACTTGAAATTAGGATTTGGCACTATTGATTCTTTATTCTTGAAACAGGAGGAATACTTCATTGATTTTGATTCCTTAGCGGCTAATACCTTCATTGGGCCGTTTAATGATTACGAATTAGTTACATTAAGCGATTATGATGAAGAAAATTCAGAAATATATTTTGTCAATCAAACAGTACAACAATTAGTTTCAAATTCATCTTCAACCGATGCATATACGATTTCAAAAGCGATAAGTGATTATTTGAGGTTAGGTAATAGCACAGATTCGTTCAGTCTATACAATTCTCCTCTAGAAAATGTCGATACACCTGATATAACTAGCTACGTACTGGAAAATAAAATAGGGCAATGTCAAGATTATAACGCTGCCTTTGTAACAATGGCAAGACTTGCTGGTATTCCAGCGCGTTATGTTACGGGTTATGTTGGTGGTGAATGGAATGGAAATGGGTACACCGTTTCAGCACAGGATAGAACCTCTTGGGGAGAAGTTCGTCTTGGTTTAGGAACCGGAGCAAACCAAATTGACATGGGTTGGGTTCCTTTTGATTCATGCCCACAAGCAGAAATCGTTGATATCGTCAATCAATCAGTCTTACCTGTCGAGTGGGATCGTGACCAAAGAAATACCTTTGAGATAACCGGGCAGTTTATTTTCTCGGATAATCTTTCAACAATAAATGACTATATTCTAGATATTTTTATTGTCCCAGTAACTGAATTAGGCACTATCAACAACGGTGGATTATCTGAGCCAAGGCAATTAGGTTCTGTTGTTACAGACTCTGATGGAAACTTTTCGCTAATTGATTTGCCAGACGAAGCGCCAAGACCAGGATTGCATTCTATAGTAATCAAATTCGCAGGTTTCGAACTAGTCCCTGATAATTTTGTAATAATGGATACTTTGGTAAATGTCACAGATGATTCCATTATCACTCATACTTCACCATTAGCAGTAAATAATCCAGTAGTTGGTGCCGGGTCTACTACCTTGATTCAAGGATTAATAAGCTACGAAAATGCCCCAGATGGATATTCAATAGATGCCGAAAATCAGACCGTATCACTATCATTTGATACCACTTTTAACGGTACAAATAATATTTCAGGCACCGTCAGCCCTAGTGGTGTTTGGTCAGTGATTATAGAATTGGATGAAACAGAAACTTTGGGACCAATTGATGCAACATTGTGGTATGAAGGATGGGCTGAAGAAATAGATTCGAACCCAATTTTCAGTAACAAACATTTACGCGCCTCAACGCTTAATCTAACATTTGATGTTAGGGAGGCCCCCAACCTCACTGCGACGGTTGAAGGCCCACTTAGTGATAATAATAGTTTGATTCTTGTAGGCGAAGAAATCTATGTGAATGGGACTGCTAAATCGCTAGGGCCTAGTCCTGTAGATATGGCCGGACAACTTGTACTCTCTGTTAGGGAATTAGGCCAGTTTGATGAGTGGTTGCCGCTTTTCAATAGAACCGTCAATGGAACTTTTTCAATTGTAGAGACCTTAAATGCTACAGATTTACCGTTATCAGCTGGATTAATTGAACTTCAATTAAGATTCTTCCCTACTTTAATAGATGCTACAGATGATGCAAACTTAAGCATCAATGAACCTTACAAATTAGTTAGTTACCTACAATTTGAATTCACCACGAATCCTACTTTGCGAGGACAAAGTGGTGTATTTAATGTTGATATACTAGATCACAACCTACAAAAAGTGGATTTAGCATCGGGTGATTTTGATTTCTTTTTCAACAATACATGGTTTAACACCACATCGAATTTATCTGGCACCCACGTTGTATCAATCGACCTAGATTCAAATTTAGTTGCTGAAGATTATGCTTTAAGAGTTCAATACAATGGTTCCGACAATTATGTTGCCTCCTCTGGAAATGGTAGTTTGAGAGTCAAAGGTGGCATTGGGTGGAATTTTGTGATTGGTCAAGATTGGACTCACATCGGCAACTCGACCTATGTTAATGGGACTATTTTTGATGAATTATACCAAACACCGATTTTGGGTGATAATATCTCTCAATATACTATATCGCTAAGCACTGGGGAAGGTGATTTGATAGATATTGCCCAAGGTGTTGTTGATAATCAAACATCTTCTTTCAATACAACTTTTGTTATGCCAACAAATGTCGGTTCTAATGGATATAATTTTGAGGTGAATTTTGATTTCTATTCCCAACAACCATTAGGAGGGCCGTTCTTTGCTTCTGGAGATTCGATTATAGATCCATCAGGTGCAATCTCAAATCAACCAATACCGACTTTCCTAGCAGGTGCAGAAAGTGAATTTGTGGTTACTCAAGGGGAGCGAATTGCAGAGTTTGTATTGACAAATAATGATGTTGATATGAATGTTACAATTACAGATATAGGTAGTAAATCGATACTTGAGGGAATTAATGTCGAATACTATTTTGATTGGAACAATACCAATGTTTCAATGGGTACAATAATTACAGATGAAAGTGGAATAGCCAACTTGACTTGGAATGCAGCAGGAATTGCTCCTGGTGAATATGGAATTATGGCAATTGTTCAAGATGATTTAACCGACCCTCTAGCAGTAGGTAACTCTCGTCGAGTAGGCAACTTCACTTTGTTTAATCTTGTAGTTAAATCAACCACTGACATTAGAGTTGACTCAATTCCAAACAGTATCACGGCTGGTTTAGATTTCACCGTAATTGGCCAAGTAATTGATGCCGAGGATGTATCTAGAACACTAATTGATTCGGTTAATTTGAAAGTTAATTGGTTAGACAACGAAAATGAAACATTAGTGACTTCATACGAAACTACACTTAATGGTAGTTTCAATCTAACAGTTCCAACAGATACCAGTAATAATGGTACTGTAAGAGGGGCTAAAACACTGGTAATTACAGTAATTGAAGAATCTTCAATCTATTATACCGGATCATCTAAGGAATCGTCAATATTTGTTTTCGGAGTAACTCAATTTGATTCAATCCAACCACTCAATGCTATTGTTGTCAACCGTGGCGCTGATGTAAATATGACTTCTCAACTCGTAGAATCTTCCAATTTATTCCAGCCATTATCTGGGTATGATGTCACCTATCAGTTCCGTGGCATACCAATTGGTACAGTTCCAACAGATGGTAGAGGATTTGCCAATATAACTCACAATATACCGTTCAGTCAACCACTTGGAATCACTACAGTTGACGTTATTTTTGCAGGTAGCTCAGATCTCCTTGGGACAAGTGCCAATTTTTCAACAATCAACATCCGTTCTCTAACCATATTGGTTATCGATGATATATTTGACAATCCAGTTGCTGGAGAACAATTCAATATCTCAGGTAGAATTACCTCAGATAATGGTAGTGGGCTAGAACAAGTAGATGGAACCCTATTACCAGCAAACATATTGTTTGATATTAATGGCGAATCAATTGGTTTCACTGTTTCAGGTGGCTTTGTCACAACTGGAGGATATTGGAATGCTTCGATACTACTTTCGCCTAATTTTGCCGCTGGAAACAACACTATTGAGGCAGCTTACATACCAGCAGTAAACTTCTATCTCGGCTCTAACTCAACGACACAATTTGATACGCGAGGCTTTACTGAAATAAGATTCATTGAACCAACTTTGGACATACAAGGACAACCCACTCTTGATGACCGTGTTGAAAGAGGTAATGACATAGAAATTGAAGTACTGCTAATCGATAATACTGGATTACCAGTTGAAGGCCAATTAATTACCATAACGCTTACTGGTACACAAATTACAACGATCTTAACTACTGCAGAAAATGGTACTGGATTTGGTACTTTGCCAATTCCAGCAAATATGACGGTAGGAGAAAAATCAGTTAATGCAGTTTTCACCGGAACTCCGGGTACCACGGGACTAATAGGGTCTGAGTCTAACTCTACATTTGTAGTACTGGCAAGTACAGACATAACCATCACTGATTACCCAGAAAGTTTAGTCGCAGGTGACTATATGTTAGTTAATGGAACCCTATTGGATGATTTAGGCCAACAATTAGCAATCCAAGGAAATCCTTCTTCCTCTGTAGTTCACTTGATGATTGATGATGAATCGGTTGCTAGTATAGAAACCAATTTCTCAACAGGTGTGTTTAGCCTAGGATATATGTTACCTGACGACATAAACGCAGGCTCTCACACAATCACTGTTGAATTCTTTGGAGGTAGAGATTGGGTTGACCCAATCGGTGTTGGTGAACCATCAAACCCTGAATATTATCTTCCAAGTTCTACTACTGTACCATTCAATGTTAGTGTGCCGACAAAAATATCGCTAATAACTCAAGGTGGCGATGTAAATCGTGAAGAGGTTATGATAATTGAAGGGTTATTGCTTGACATAGTAGATAATCCACTCAATGAATTAACTGTAGAAGTTTGGCTCGATGGCGAGTTTATGACTAATGTCACCACCGATTCTTCAGGATTATTCACTGCAATTTATCCTGTGCCAGCAGACGCGGAACTTGGCCCGGTAATTCTTGAAATAAGATTTGTCGGCAGCACATTTTATCTTCCAAGTGATGCCAATGGCACATGGAATATATTCAGCCACATTGTACTAGATGTGTCACTGCCAGAAACATTAGCAGTGGGGCAGAATGTGACAATAATAGGAAGTGTTGCTGATAATCAATTATCTCCGATCTCAAATCATCAAGTTGAATTAATCATTGAAGGAATAACCATTGCTTCTGTTACTACTGACGAAAATGGTGATTTCACATACAATTGGTTTGTAACCGACTTATTTGACTTTGGAAATCACACACTAACGGCTTATTCTGGAAGTCAAGGTTACTATCGAGCAAATAGCACTAATACAACATTCTTCTTAGCTCATAGAGCAGACATTACAGCATCTTTTGATGGTAAATCACAAGTTACAAGAGGAGATATTTGGGAGATTTCAGGTCGACTGTTTGATATTGATTCATTAACAAATGAAGGACTTGAGGATGAAGATTTAGAAATTTACCTTGACGGTGAATTAGTTGGGACTACAAAGACGGGATTGAATGGTGAATGGGAAGTTGTTATACTGGCAAGTCAAGATTTGACTAGAGGTCAACATCAGTTTGATGTTGTATTTGCAGGGACATATTCGCACATTGGAACAAATCAAGAATTGGCGGCAGTTGTATGGGCTAATTTACAAGTCTCTATTGATGCAGGTTCAACCAATGTTGCTGTTAGGTCAGATGGAACCTTTGGTCCAATTACCATAACTGGTTCTATTTCAGAAATAGGTGGGACTGGAGAAATATTTGAGGATTTGACCATTAATGTTGGTAATGGTACGGAATGTGCAACTCAAAGAGAAGGTGCAAAATGCATACCAAGTAGTTTGGTAAATCTTAATTGGTTCAATGGTAATTTCACTATTGACACGATTGCTCCATCTTGGTATGGAGTAGGTTCTGAGTATATCTATCTCGATGTCCTTGAAAATAGTTCCTTGTACCTAAATGGTGTTTCCGTTAACCGTGCGATATTCATCAAGTTGAATGTAGATTATCAATGGGATATTGCTCAAATCGAAGAGAGTGGAAATAATGAAGTCACAGGTGGTATAACAATACTAGCAAATGATACAGGACTAGGTGTTCCAGGAATCTCAGTGACTTACACCTTACTGAATGAATCAAATGGTCAGTTAGCCAATCCGCTCACTGTAGTTACTAACCCTTCTGGTTTGGCAGAATTTGAATTTATTTCTAACGGAGATCCATTTGGTGATTTCGAAAGTTGGGGCTATGTAACTATTGACGCACAAATCAATGATCCAATTATTTCGGACAATAGCAAGCAGAAATTTGAGGCTCTTAGAACTTCGAATGAATTTAGTCCCAAATACAAATTTGATGAGGAAGAGTCGACTGTGCCTACTTGGGCATATGTAGTAATTCTGTTAGTAATTGCTTTGGTTGCTGCTGGAATTGTGACCTATCGTATGAAGAATAAGAATGAGTTATTACAAGAGGCAGCCGAAGTATTTGCTTACACAGCAGAGTTACTTGCAGCTGGTGACTCGATTAGAGAAACCATCTTTACGTGCTATCAAAATATGTGTTCTGTATTACAACAGAATGGTTTCTTACGAAGAGATTTCGAGACCGTTCGTGAGTTTGAAGTTGCCATAAGACAAGCCATGCCACAGATTTCTGATGATGCTCTAACCGCCCTTGACAATATGTTTGAGATGGCAAGATATAGCAGAGAAGAAATGGGTGCTCAGCATCAACAAGCAGCGCAAATGGCACTTGAGAGAATGGTTCAAGAGATTTCTTCGCTTGCTGCGATACCAAATCGTTGAGTTCTACCAGCGAAGGTTTAGCCGGTTGTTGACCAAGCTTGCTGTTAAATTGTCGAGTGTGACGCCTTCTGGTGCTGTCAATTCTCTTTCGAGAGTGTCTCCGTCATCTTCAGTGATCTTTAATTTGAGGACAATGCTATTATCTATTTGACGCGAATACAACTCTACTTGATCTTGTTCGACACCTAGCAATGGTATTGTTAATCCGTCCGGATTTATTCTGCCATTGAGTTCATTTACCATCCATTCTAATTTTAGTGATGGCTCGACATTAGCGATATGTTCCTCAGGAATCATACCTGCAGTCACTAAAACTTGTTTGTGTTGACTTTGTACATCTGCTAAATGCTGAGCATTTGAATTGAAATCTCCGTGCAGTAGTTCGGGTGTGGAGGATAATCCATCGGAACCGGGTTGTTGATTATCTTCAATGAAGTCAACTTTCTCATCAGAGATATCAACGCGTTGCCATGTTGTCATGGAGTGGGCTGGTTATCAAACATCAATGAACCTTGTTATTTTACAGGAGGTGATTAGTTACGTTTTACTCGTCTGAAAAATCGCCTAGCAAAGGCATTGGTAGTTTTTGGGTCATTGGTTGCGTTCATCTTCATTGATTTTGGGTAACAATTTGTGTAAGTCCTATCTCCATTACGTTTGTCCAGAAGCAGTATCAATGCTCTATCATCAACAGATCTAATCGGACGGCCCATCGCCTGTAAAATTGAATTTATGGCAGGCTGTGTAACGGTATATCTCCATGCGTTTTCTTTACCAAATTTGTCGGCAACATATTCTTTCAAGGAATTTGATAGGACAGACGGTGGTGGATTAGGGATTCCTATACAAACTACTGAACCTAAAACACCATCGTTATAATCGATGCCTTCGGATAATCTAGCACCAAATACTCCGCATAATAGTATACGGTTGCCAGAACTTCTTTCGGTTTTTAATTCGGCAACTATTTTGTCAATATCATCTTTTGACCAATCTCTTGATTCAACTCTTTTCTTGACGCCTTTGAAATATACATCTCCAATAATTTCGTCCATCAATCGGTATGATGGGCAAAACACTGCAATATGTCCTTCACTACCATCAATTAGGGCCTGTATGTGTGAACGCATACGATTCCACATCACTTCTGAACGTTCATTGTATCTGGTTGTGACATCTTTAGCAATCAGTACGGGTCTTCTTTCTCCTGCAAAAGGTGATTTGTATGACGTTTTTGTTGTAAGCCGTTTGGGAAGTGATAATATGTCTGCATACATTTCTGGTGGATAAAGGGTGCCTGACATTAGTATTGACCCGCTACACATGGCAAAAATCTCTCCAGATAATACACCGGGGTCTAGCAAGTGAGTAGTAATTTTACCTTCCTTGCCTTTTGGTGAAAAAACCATACAAAAGGCAGATGTTTTGCCAAATTTTTCTATTGCCTCAAAGATGTATGAGATTCTATGTGAATCTGGTTCAGATTCTTCTTCCTCAGATTCAGTGTCAATTACCACTTTTGCTAATATTTCAGAGAGCCTAAGCAATCTTTGTGACCTTTGAATGAGTGGCTGAAGTTCTATAGTTTGATCAAGTTTCATTTGCCCAACTAAGCCTTCAAACTCATCACATGCTTGATGAATCTTTTCGGTGAATTCTTGAACACTAACAATTATTTCATCATCATCTGAAACTTGTGAATGAAGGGATCTGAAATAATCCCCCAATTTTAATCTAAGTAATTTAATTACTTCAAAAGCCCATTGTACTTCTTCAAGTGACTGCATGGTGTTAATTGATGTATTCTTCATCGCAGAGTTTTCCAAAGTGCCCATATATTCTTCTAACTCCATGGCAGCATTTCGGATAATTATTGGGGTAATTACACGTTCCATGCTCATTCTTATTCTATCAGGTAAATTGTGTGCCTCATCAACGATTAAAATACAATTTTTCAAACTAACTCCCATCGAAGGCAGTGAATTTTCTCTAACTTGTTCAGCGAAGATATGGTTATAATCACAAACTAGAATATCACTGTCTTTAACTGCAGAACGACATGTCTGCCACGCACAAACACCCCATGTTTTTGACTTGTCCACTATTTCTTCAACATGGCGAGGATATTCTAAAATAAATTTTCTCACATCATCTTTGAGCCGTCCTCTAGCGGATTCACTAGAGCCTTGCTCACACAAACATCTTCCTGTTTGAATGTCAACAACTTCGCACATTGATTCACGGCCGATAATGTCAACAACTTTGATAGGACGTTTTACTCCCTCAATCATCGAATTTATTTTTCTAACAGTATCAATGACAATTTTGTGCTGTGATTGTCGGCCAGTGAGAAATAATATGTGTGGCTTTTCAGTCGATTCAAGGGCTACTTCTAATGCCGCAGCAATAGCAGCAGCAGTCTTGCCAATTCCAGTGGGGGCAGCAGCCAAGTGATGTCCATTTTTCTTTAGTGACTCACGACATTCTCGAATCATATCTATTTGCCCAGGTCGAGGCTGAATGTGAGCTAAAAACGGGAATTCCCCCCTATCATCTATGATAGAATCTCCCGCCATAGTTAACAGCCAATGTCGACGATTCTAAAGGATTGGCATCGCGGCTGCACTAATCTTGACTAATTGTGCCCAGAAAAGTGGGGGGTCTGGGCACGTGGAAACCACCAACTCAGCTAGCTGGGGTGGAATTTGAGTCCCCCCAACCGCCTCCAGGGGGGGTAAAGGAGTTGTCACTGTTGCCAGTGGCTCCTCCCATTGATCCGTTGCGTGCAAGACGGGCACGCATCCGCAAGTTGTTGATAGTGACGAAACCGGATCTAATTTCATCACCCTTGAGGGTAGCATCACGATTTGAATTTTCGTTTTGCTTCATATTCCCATCCCCTCTGCACTCTCACCTTATTCTTGGTAATCTTTGCTTTTCAAAGTCAAGGCTCTTGATTTCTCAAGAGCA
>Ga0208277_1001955_pt1 | contig 11876 bp, 11 predicted proteins | sample ETNtaG_5_FD_185782 | JGI IMG/M metagenome (GOLD analysis project Ga0208277, IMG submission 185782) | Marine microbial and viral communities from oxygen minimum zone, Eastern Pacific Ocean - ETNP201406SV205 (SPAdes) (version 2) | ecosystem: Environmental > Aquatic > Marine > Oceanic ...
ACATCTTAGACTTAAGTATTTATTCTACTTTTTGAAAAAATAAATCACATACCATCCAGAATATAGTACATATTTGTTTTTTTTTATAAATGATATGTATTTCATGTATCTAAAGATACTTGCGCAAATTATTATTAAAGACCAAGAATAATTAAAATATTATTTTATCATAGGCAATTCTATTTTTTCCAAAGAAAACAAATATGTACTATATTCTGGATGGTATGTGATTTATTTTTTCAAAAAGTAGAATAAATACTTAAGTCTAAGATGTACGATTGTCTTTGGACGTATGCTTAAGTTTATTGAGGCACTTGTTTGGTAAAGATATTCGTAATTGTGAAATAATAATAATATTTTTTAATTATTTTTAATCATTGGTGATAGGGCTATAGATCGTCCCAACGTTCTTCTTCTTCAAGGATATTCGCAAAATCGCCCTCGAAGTTTGCGAAAGCGCGCTGTTTGTAATCACCTGTCTGCGGTCCTGTGACACGCTCTATACTTCCCCCAGATTTAAGAAAATCTTCCATGGCACCTATTACCTGCTCCCGAGTTGGAGCATCAGAAATTTTTTTTTTCTTTTTGTGATATCTTCGTGTTGAGTTAAATTTGTTTGCCATAATTTTATCTGTATTCGATGTTATTATATCTGTCTCTAAGGGGGATTCAAATTATAATAAAAATATGTGAACTTGTCAAGTGATTGAAAATATTTCACAAGAAATAAATAGTGTTATTTTTTAAATATTATTACTTGGATTTTAGACAGTATTTGAAAAATTTAGAGTAGCCTTATCGTCTTTAAGATGGCGGTCAAAAGGCATTGCAATATTACGTGTGAAGAGCATCCCTAAGGGTGTTAGTTTAATTTTAGAAGTACTTAGATCTACTAGTCTCTCAACTTCAAATTCCTCGAGTTTACTGCGGGCATCAGCAAAATGATCCCAAAAATCTATTTCATACATATTTTCAAAATCCAAAATCCTAATTTCTCCATGACACATAAGTGTTTCAATTACTTTTCGCCTGAGCTGGTCTTCTTTTTCTATAATGAGCCCTCTGCGCGGAATTAGTTTGTTAATTGAGGTTTCTTTCACGTATTGATCAAGATCTTTTGCGTTTTGCCAATAACTGTCACCAAAATCAGAAATAGCTGAAACACCCACACCAATCTGTGACATATTGTGCAGGGTAGTATATCCCATAAAATTTCGATGTAGAGTCCTGTTTTTTAGAGCTTTAGCAAGTTCGTCTTCAGGCAGTGCATAGTGGTCCATGCCAATCATAACATAACCAGCTTCTAAAAAAAAATTTATAGTTTCGATAAAAATGTTAATTTTTTCTTTAGGATTGGGTAAATCTTTTGCCTTGATCGCACGTTTATGAGTTTTGAACATACCGGGTAAATAAGCAAAACTGTATACAGCCAGTCTGTCAGGACGCATTTTATTAACTTCTTCTAGAGTCTTTCGAAAACCAGACTGAGTTTGCAATGGAAGACCGTAGACTAAGTCTAAATTTATACTTTTATAGCCTAAACCCCTAGCAGTTTTAATTGTCTTCCAGGATTGTTCCAAAGTCTGATTTCGATTGATTGCTCGTTGAATAGCTGGATCCATATCCTGCACTCCAAAGCTGACTCTTCGGAATCCCAGTTCATACAGAACTTCCATTTGTTCAAAGTTAGTCACTGATGGGTTTGCTTCAAATGCCCACTCACCGTTCTCTATGGTATCAAAATTTGATTTAATCATACTAACAACTCTTCTAAGTTGTTCAGTATTCAGAAAAGTAGGGGTCCCACCACCGAAGTGAATTTCCGCGATATTTTTCCGCTGTCCTAATCTTTCTGCAACACCTGCTATTTCTTTTTCTAGAGCATACAAATATTTTTCAACTATTTCTTGATTTTTGGTGATGTATTTATTGCATCCACAAAAAGTACAAAGTTGTTGGCAAAATGGAATGTGAACGTAGAGTGATATAGGTTTTTCATTGCGCCCTTCTATTTGCAGGGAGGCAGTATAATCATCGGCAAATTCTCCGAATTCCCATACTGGAACTGTAGGATAACTGGTATATCGCGGTCCTGGACGATTATAGCGTTCAATCATATCAGGTGTGACTTCTAACTTAAGTGAATGTTGCATTTTACTTTAGAAAATATTGTATTTTCTTTGTTGCTTATTTTTGATTAACAATTGAAATAATGACTGATTTAACATAATTTATACTTAAAAAATGCAAAAGCAATAACCATAGTTATTTTTTCTGGGGAAGTATGTTTGCAGCGAAAAAAAACATAACTGCTACTATTACGATTGAAGGCCCTGAAGGTGTGTCAATCTGCAGTGAAGCAGATAGACCAAGTCCAACCGAAACCATTCCAATCAGAGCAGCTAGTATAGCCATTTGTTCGGGCGTTTTGCTGAATCTTCTCGCAGCTGAAACTGGAATAATTAAGAGTGAAGTTACTAGCAGTATTCCGATTATTTTTATTGATAAAGCAATAACCACGGCAATAAGTAGCATGAAAAGCAATTCTACTTTTACAACATGAATACCTTCCGCTTGTGCCAGTTCATGATCAAATGTAATTGCAAGCAATGGCCGCCAGAAAACAAACAATATCAATAATATTAAAAACCCACCCCCATAGATCCAGTAAAGATCAACGAGACTAACAGCCAAAATATCACCGAAAAGATAAGCAATTAAGTCTAAACGTACCCAAAACATCAGGCTGATCATTAAAACCCCCAACGCAAGTGATGCATGGGAAAGCGTGCTTAATATCGCATCATTGGCTAGTTGTTTTTGTCTTTGGAACAAAAAAAGCAAAATAGCTACAATAAATGCAACCGCAAAAACTCCTAGCATTATATTAACTTCTAGATAATAACCGAGTGCGACTCCCAGTAAAGATGAGTGAGCCATCGTATCACCTAAATAGGACATTCTTCTCCAAACTACAAAACAGCCCAGCGGTCCAGCAACCACGGCTACTCCAACACCTGCAATCACTGCTCTCCAAAAAAAGTCATCTAAAATCATCATGGTCCGTCTTGCAGTAGTGTGCCTGATATATGATGTGTGTGGTCATGATGGTGACTGTAAACCGCAAGCGCACTTCCGGAGTCTAAGCCAAAAAGCTTTAAATATTCTGGATGCCGACTTACGTCTTGTGGTTGACCTTCACAGCAAATATGTTGATTTAAACACATTACACGATCAGTAGACGCCATAACAACATGTAAATCATGCGATACCATCAGTACGCCACATCCGTGTCTTGTACGGAGATTTGAGATCAATTTATACAATTCTGATTCCCCCATGTAGTCTACACCTTGAACAGGTTCATCGAGCACTAACAGTTCCGGGCTTCTTAATAGAGCTCGTGCCAGCATTACACGCTGAAATTCACCACCTGAAAGTTGGAAGATAGGTTTTTCTTTCAAAGAGACTACCCCTGTTTCTTCAAGTGCATTATTAATTTGTATGCTGGAATAATTTCCAGTAATGTTCATTATCCTGCTGACAGAAAGTGGAAGAATTGGGTCAACATGAATTTTTTGGGGTAGGTAACCTATTCTTAGTTTAGGTTTTTTGAAAACAATTCCTGCATTCGGAGTTATTAACCCGAGGAGTAAACGTAGTAGGGTGGTTTTTCCTGCTCCATTTGGGCCAATGACAGTAACAATTTCACCAGCAGATACATCTAGTGTAATATTAGAGATCAATGTACGTCCTCCTGACACTAAAGAAAGATCCTGAGTCTGAAGTAGAATATCTTTATGTCCTTCTTTTTGAGTCTGATATTCTGCGTTTTCTATGTTGCTTGACATTGACAAATTAGTGAATCAGAGTTATTTTAAAGTTATTATTTGTAACATATTCCACATCTCAAAGCAAAGCTGCAAAGTAAAAACTCGATAGTAATGAAAACAAAATTATTCTTTTTCTTGGCGCTCTCGATACTATGCATTACTAAGTTTATATTTGCATCAGAATTAAATGTAGTGGTTTCCATAAAACCATATCATTCACTTGTCTCAGGAATTATGCAGGGCATTTCAACACCTGTTCTGCTGATGAAAGGCAATTATTCCCCACATTCATATGCTATTCGTCCGAGTTCTGCAGAGGATTTGCAACAGGCGGATATTGTTTTTTGGGGAGGTGCAAAATTAGAAGGTTTTTTGACAAAATCTCTAAAGTCTCTGGCCAGCAGAGCTAAATTGGTTTCACTGCAGGGAATAGAAGGTCTAAAACTCTTGCCGATGCGTTCAAATAAAGGTTGGCATTTATATGACTCTGATTCTGTTGAGTATCATTCTGCAGAAGATGAAACAGAAAGTTACTCCGGAACAGATCCTCATGTTTGGCTGGATCCACAAAATGCAAAAATAATCAGTCAAAAAATAGTTAAAGTATTATCTGAAATGGATCCCCAAAACCGACAAAAATATCATAAAAATGGAGAAAAATATGCCCTCCGTCTTAATCTCCTCGATCTTGATATGAAAGCAAAAATGGCTAAAGTTGCAGAAAAACCATATTTAGTATTCCATGATGCATATCAATATTTTGAGAGAAGTTATAAACTAAATGCTGTTGGTTCAGTTACTCTCCACATTGACTATGGTTCAAGTGCACGGAGACTAATGGAGGTTCAGCAGACGATTAAAAGAGAAAGAATCATCTGTATTTTTAGAGAACCGCAGTTTTCACCAAAATTATTGCAGACTGTTATTACAGGCACGAAAGTAAAAATAGGAACTCTTGACCCTTTAGGAGTTGGCATTGAATCTGGAACAGAATTGTACTTTACATTACTAAATAATCTCAGTAGTTCACTAAGTAAATGTCTTAACTGATTAGCAGCATTAATAAAAGTCCAATTATTTAAAATAATTGATTTCAGTATCATGCTTGAACCTCTTTAAACTATAATTATATTACGCCTCCATCTTCACGTTTGTTCTTTTCAATTAGGTATGGGGCTATTCAGAGATTAGCCTGGCATCTATAGGGTTAATTTTTAAATTTCTAGATTTTCGAAATATATCTCCAGAAAATATGAAAATAATTTAAACATTGTTGAAAATAATATTATGATTGCAATGATTCTTGCAGGTGGAACCGGCACTCGTCTCTGGCCATATAGTAGAAGCGTGACACCTAAACAATTTCTTAATCTAGACTCAACTCATGAGTCATTGTTTCAAGAAACGTGTATTCGCTTGGAATCACTTATCTCTTCGGAAAATATTTATGTAATAGGATCTAACGAACACGTTGGAGTACTACGGCAGCAAATGCTACAAATTTATCCGCATTATTGTTTGGAACAACTGCTGATTGAGCCATTGAGCAGGAATACTGCTCCAGCAATTCTTTGGGGTGTTTTACAGATTCCTGAGAATCAACGACAGGAGCCGGTAGTTGTATTGGCTTCAGATCACCTGATAAAGGCGCCTGAAGAATTTGTAAGTGCTTTGAAAAGTGCTGAAAAGTTGGCAAATTCAGGATATATTGTTACTTTTGGTATTCAGCCTGATCGTCCCGAGACAGGTTACGGATATATCAAGTCCGGTGATCCATTGGAAGTCGGCTTTAAAGTTGCAGAATTTGTGGAGAAACCAGACCAAGCAACTGCACAAAAATATATTTCATCTAAGGATTATACCTGGAATGCAAGTATTTTTATGGCAACAGCAGAAACATGGCTTAATGAATTTCGAAAATATGCACCTAAATTGTTGACAGCTTTTGAGAAGAAGTTAACCTTCGGAAAGAATCTGTATGATTTGGAAAGAATACGTGAAATCTATGAATCTATAGAGGGTGAATCAATAGACTATGCTTTGCTGGAAAAATCAAAAAATGTTGCTGTTTTACCGGTTGAAATGGAATGGAGTGATTTAGGCAGTTGGGAAAGTCTTTTTAAAGTTTCTAAAAAAGACACTCATGGCAATGTTTTACGCGGTAATGTAATAACACATAATACAAATAATTCTTTAATTTTCAGTGGTAAAAAGCTTGTTACTAGTATAGGTGTTGAAAATTTGATAATTGTTGACACTGATGATGCTTTGTTGGTTTGTGACATGAACTGCTCTCAGGACGTGAAAAAACTTGTAGAAACATTGAAAAGAGAAGATCGTCAGGAATATAAATTCCACACAACAGTGACGGTACCTTGGGGGAGTGCCACAACCATCTTAGAAAACGAGGGCTGCCGTATACGCATGTTGGAAATCATGCCAGGAGAAAGAATGCCTCGTCAATGTCATAAGCAGAGTAGCGAAAACTGGGTTGTTTTGCAGGGTATTGCTAATGTGCAGAGGGGAGATGAAAAATTATTGCTGAAAGAAAATGAGTCTGCTTACATACCAAAAGGTGTACCGCATCAACTTGGGAATTTAGAAAAAAATACACTGCATATAATAGAAGTGCAGCAGGGACAGTATCTTGGAGCAGACGATGTTTAGCGAAAATAATTGAGATTATAAAGGCTATTTATGATTGTATTTCCGATTCTCAATTTTGTTTTGCCTCTGATGTTATCGAGTTTCTTGCTTGTCGGCAACCCGCAGTATGGCTGCACTGAATGTGGTAATAAGGTGGAGGGGGTGTTGATGAGTAAAAGTAAAAAAATTGAAACAATAGAGCTAAAAAAAGCAGATATTAAAGATGATTTAACAAATTCAATGTATTCGGGTGATGGACTTTTGCGTATTCCTCTGGTAAAAGAGTAACATTTGTCAGCAACAGAACTTGGAAGCTAATTCGCAGTTAGCGATTTAAATTTCGGGTTTAGATTCAAGTCATTGGCTTCTGACTACGATCTTTTAATGTGTTCAACTCCTTTGAATAAAGTCGCAGTCCAATTTTGATAATCGGAAGAACAAGAGTGATTGTGATCCAAAACATAAAATACAGCACAATTAGCAACGAAACATTCAGTAGTGCTTTAAATCCGTATCCATTATTTCCTTGTTTTGAGAGCAGGAATGACACGTCTATTGCCTGAGAAAATCAATTAGCCCGCCAAAACCCTAGAGAAGCTTTACCCTCGTAAAATATTTTTCAATAGAATCCGAAACAAAAAATTCGGTTAGTTTACTTTTAATTTGGGAAATAAATTATTTTTTTAGATGAGTTATATTCTTTCCCAAAATAGAAATATGTGGCAGGTTAAAAATGTGGAGAATATTGCGGCTATTTTTCTGAATTCTTACTTATAATATTCTTCTGTGTATATTGTTTTTGGGTAACCACTACTTGCTAGGTTTCTTATGTTACCGAGTCTGATAAAAGTTTTATTAGAATTAATTTGAATTAGGTTATGGTAAACCGCATTTTGTGTTTTATATGTAATTGAATCGCAAGTTAGCCCAGCTATTGATGTCTGAGTAGCTGAACTCCAACTTGCTAACCCACAATAAGTATCAATGTTCAATGAGGTGGCAGCATTAGAAGTTATAGGTTCTAAAGTGATGTCTGAGACAACTGAAGTAAATTTGGTAATGATTTGATTCTGGTCAGTCGTGCTTTTTCTACCAAGACTAAGTGTGTTCAATTTTGTTGAAATAACGAAATTTCTAGTTATACAGTTTAAATCGGAATAATTAGTACTGGTTGAGCTTAGGTTGTCAGCTGTTTCAGAAAATACAAGAACAGTCCTTCTAGAAGTTGTGGCTGTTGTGTTATCAATGCATTCCGAAGTCCAAGTTCCAGCTAAAATTTCTGTAGAAACATTTGCAGATTCATCTTTAGTCGTAGTCGAAAGTTTTTCACCGCAGCTGCTAGACAGGAAAATAATCAACGTAAGAAAGATTCGGTATCTTTTCATCATTTATACTCAAAAACTGTAACCTATGTATATTACTAGATTAGTGGGGAAATCGGTATTTTCTTCCAGATTATTTTTAGTAGCATCGCTGAATCTTAGCATATTTTCTGTATATTCAATTGTTCTGGATCCTCCTAAGCTGTTGTTTAATGAGATGGATGCACTCATTCCAAAATCCCAGTACTTATGCCATCCTAAGCCTGTTACCAGAACCATTGGACTCCACGACATTTTTATTGAAGACAATTTAGCTTTTGTTTTCTCTTCAGCAATGGTTCCAGTTCCGTTCCAGTTACGGAAAGCGATTCCTGCCTGCCCGAAGAGTCCATCTGTAAATTCCAGTCCCCTCAAATAATATCTCGCATATCCACTAATGGTTTGAAAATTTGTTTCAGCCTCAATTGTAGTACCGTCACTGCCACCCGAAGAGGTTGTGCTTTGTGAAGAAACATCACCACCTAAAAGAATTTCGTTTGTAAAATCGTAACCTCCTTGAATCCCAATTCCCCAGGTGGAATAGAATATCCCGGCCTCACTGCCGGCTAAAAGTGATAGAGGAGAAAAGCTCAAAATTATTAAAAAAAAAATTCTAAATATTTTCATCTATATATTTTTAGAATCTTAAATCCCATTTAAAATCAGCAACCATTTTTGCCACTATCACCTGAAGTACTAAACCCGGTGCCAGTAGTATTGTCACTGCTCATAGGATTACCGTTGGTGTCCTTAACTGATGTAACCCCTTCATCATTAATCCCCTTAATTCTTATTTTGAAAGTTGTAGAATTACTTAAGTTGGCGGGAGGGTTTAAAGTAAATGTAATGTTATCAGAAGTTGGTGGTATTGCCCACCCCATCTGGATACAACTAGTGAAATTGTTAGAAGATACTTGAAGTGATCCAGAACAAGACGTACCTGAAGTATTGGTTGTTATTGAATTATTGTCCATTACCTCTGAAAAAGTTACAGAAATGTTTGTATTACAATATTCAGTGTTAGCGCTATCTGCAGGATTGGTGGAACTTAAAGTAGGAGGAACTGTTTCAGTAATTGTCTCATTCTGAATGTCTCTATTTACTATCGTCATTGTGACATTTTCATTACAGATAGTTGAATTATCTATTGTCGAATTATCTATTGTCGAATTATTACAAATAGTTGATCCACCTTGTACAGTCGAACCGTTTGTTACAGTTGAACCACCTCTTACAGCAGAACTGTTACTTACAGTTGAACCACCTTGTACAGTTGAATTATCGCAGACAGTTGAATTATCGATTGTCGAATTATCTATTGTTGATTGAGCACAAATGTATGAATTGTTTATAGTCGAAGATGAAGTTGTTGAATTGTCAATTGTAGAAGAGTTATCTACAGCTGTGTTACTAACTGTCGAGCAATTATTAACAGTAGAACTTTTGATAGATGAATTATTTATTATTGATGAATTGTTAATTGTCGCGTTATCAATAGTTGAATTATCAAGGAGGTAGCAGGTGCCGAGAGAGGCATTTTGTATGTCTGGATTAGCCTCATCGTCCGTGGAATTTGACTGATCCAGAGTTTGATCCATCTGGTTAAGTGCACCGGAAGTATCTTCTTTCCCAGGAGAACAAGAATTAATGTTTAGAGCAATGGCCGGAATTAGTAAACAGAAAAATAAGTATTTCATGGGTTCTCCCTAACTAGAGAAAAGTTAACTCCTACCCTGGAAAAGGATGATATACCATCCGATGGAATACCTATTTTCAAAAAGATCGCAGTTAATTTAACACCTAAAAAAGAATTTATTTTTTAAGTTCATAATTTACTTTTCTGCAATCATAGAACCAAATTGTATTTTTACGTAATTTTAAATCTAATGATAATTTTGCAATCGTGACAACTATTTAATTATTTGTTACTGATTTGTCAAGCTTTATAAAATACTTATCTTAAAATGTTATCTGATAAATACGGGGGGGGGATGGCTAAAGTTGAGAGTTATTTTCTTAAAAGTTTTATATATGAATCAGGCAACTGCGATTTGTGTTTAAAGTTTATTTCCGAAATTATTTGAGAGAGAATTTGTATTGACATGTATTTTAAGAAAGCATAGTTTTTTCAGTGAAATTACATGCTTTTATTGTTATATGGATAAAGAATATAAGCTTTAATTAGGCTGAACGTGCTGAATATTACTGAGGTTCAAGTTCTATGTATTAACAGATTATTGCCTGGTATTTACATAAAAATTTTATGAGAAAGAAAAAATAGTGGAAAAGCTAATACATCTATTTGACAGGAATCTAGAATGGGCGACTGAAATCAAGGAAAGAGACTCTGAACATTTCACCCGGTTGTCCCAACTAAAATCACCCAAGTATTTATGGATAGGGTGTTCTGACAGTAGGATTGTACCAAACCAAATCATAAATACTCAGCCAGGTGAGCTTTTTGTACATCGTAATATTGCAAATGTTGTTCTAGAGGCAGATATAAATTGTCTTTCGGTTATCCAATACGCAGTAGAAGTTTTAAATGTTAAACATATTATTCTTTGTGGTCATTATGATTGCGGTGGAGTTAAAGCTGTATTAGAAAATAATGACTATGGGATTCTCGAAAAATGGCTTAGTCAAATCAAGGATGTTTTTCGTTTTAACTCTAAAAAATTTCAGGGACTAAATCATGAAAATAAGATTGATTTACTTTGTGAAATGAATGTTAAAGAACAAGTTAAAAATATTTGCGAAACTGCTATTGTTAGGAAAGCTTGGGAAGAGGGAAAAGAACTTACTGTGCACGGTTGGATTTACAGCATTAAAAATGGTTTACTAAAAAATTTAGATACATTCGATGGACTATAGATAGATTTTTATTTATCTTAATTGTTATGTCTCATAATCGACCTTCTACAGTTCTTCCCATTTTTCCAAATACTACTGTTTTTCATTAATCACAGGCTGGTATTTAAAATCAACCAAACAGAATGTTTGTTATAAGTGATTATTAGCTGGGTAGAATTCTAATGAGTGAGTCAACCCTTACTTTTTAGAGTTTTGCAATGGTTCATTGGACTCTGCCCAGCGCATTGCAATTGTGGCAGTAATGCTGAAAATAGTAAAACCGCCAATCAGAGGTAGTATCGTTCCGTTGTAACTCTGTCCAACAACTGTACCAAGCAAAAGTGATATGAGTGTTGACAGCGAACCAACCACTGCTGCGCCCACACCTGCAATATGGCCTAGAGGTTTCATTGCCAATGCATTGAGATTACCGAACAAAATACCCAAGCCGAAAAACGTCAACAAAAAGTATAAAGTTAGCGACCACAATGGCGGTTGTCCGCTATAAATCGATGTTAATCCAAAAAAAATAATTGACAAGACTACGATGCCTTTTATTGATATTAATGATAGTTTGCGCATCCCGAAAAGCATTACCACCCTAGAATTCACTATAGAGGCACAACCTAAAGAGATTGCTAGTAGAGCAAAATAAAGAGGAAAAAGTATACCCAATCCGTATAGTTCCTGGAACACCTGTTGGGCTGAGTTCAGGTAGCCAATAAATGCACCGAAAATCATCCCCATTGCAACGGTGTATCCAAATACCTGACGATGTTTGACTGTCTCTCGTATTGATTCACCGATAGATAGTATTGAAAATGGTATACGGTTTTCAGGGGTTAATGTTTCTGGCTGTCTCCAGGCAAACCAAATTGCTGTAAACATCACTATTATTAGAAAAATAGCAAATATCCACCGCCAGTGGGACACGATTAAAACGGCCTGACCAAAGAGTGGAGCAACCACCGGAACAATAATAAAAACAGCCATTACGAAAGACATCACACGAGCCATCTCTCGTCCACTATAAAGGTCTCGAACTATAGCTAAAACCACAATACGTGATGCTGCGCTTCCCAAACCCTGTAACACACGTCCAGCTAACATGAATTGGAAATTAGTTGTCAGCATGGACATCAAACAGCCAGTAGAAAACAATCCAAACCCAATGTAAACAGTC
>Ga0208277_1001957_pt1 | contig 11873 bp, 10 predicted proteins | sample ETNtaG_5_FD_185782 | JGI IMG/M metagenome (GOLD analysis project Ga0208277, IMG submission 185782) | Marine microbial and viral communities from oxygen minimum zone, Eastern Pacific Ocean - ETNP201406SV205 (SPAdes) (version 2) | ecosystem: Environmental > Aquatic > Marine > Oceanic ...
GACTACGGGATCAACTGATTCGAGATGTGAAGGGTTAGGAGTAAGTGATAAATGGATTTTTTTTCCTTCAAACTCTCTATCACTTGAAATCCCTAAATGATATTTAACATCTCCTGACCCAAGAACCTCGTTGGGATCTTCTCCTCCACCTTGAAATTTAGCCATAATCGACCTTAAAGGCACTTCCATTACTGAGGAAAGTAAGGTTAATCTGCCCCTATGAGCTGTTCCGATATAAATATCTTCAATTCCTGACAAACAACTTTGTTTGATAATTTGCTCAATTCCAGGAATTGCTGATTCACTTCCAACAAGCCCAAATCTTTTAGTTCCTAAATATTTTTTATCTAAGAATTTTTCAAACATTTCTGCTTCTAAGAGGCGACGATAGATCCCCTTCTTTCCCTTATCGGTAAAATGAGTCTTGTTTCTTACTTCTTCTATTCTTTCCTGTACCCATTGTTTTTGATCAGGGTCCTGAATGTGAACAAATTCTACCCCTATTGAACCAGAGTAGGTTTCACTGAGAATTTTTATTATTTCACTTAAGTTAGCTGAATCAAGTCCGAGACTACCATCTACAAAGATACTTTTATTTAAATCTTCATCTGAAAAACCATAGTTCCTGTAATCTAACTCTGGATGCTGTCTTACTTCTTTTAAGTTTAAAGGATCTAACTTAGCAATAAGATGTCCATTTACTCGAAAAGCCCTAATCAATCTTAATGCGCCAATAGAATCTAAGGTTTGATTCTTAATCTCTTCTTTTGTTAAAAAATCACTATTATCTATTTCTATTGATCTTGAATGTACTTCTCTTGACCAATTGCCATCTACAGCTGAAACTAAATCTCCATTAGAAAATTCAACCTCTTTTTCTTGAGACCAGCTGGCTTTAAGTGAATTTTGATTTTTAATATTATGAGTAATTCCTAAAAAGAATTCTTTCCAATCATTTGGAACATTATTGGGATCAGTTTGAAATTTCTCAAACATTTCTTCTATGTAAGCAGTATTTACGCCATGTAAGAAAGAAGTTTTATCAAAAATTTCGTTAATTTGTGAGCTTGTCATCAACTATAACAATACAATAAGGTTAATTCTGTAATACCTCAAGTAAAGTTGAGCCTAAGGCTGCGGGAGAATTTGATATATGAACCCCAGCGCTTTTCATAGCTTCAATTTTATCATCTGCTCCACCTTTTCCACCAGAAACAATCGCTCCAGCATGACCCATGCGTCTTCCAGGAGGAGCTGATGTTCCAGCAATAAATCCCACTGTTGGCTTTTTATTCCTTTGTTTAGATAGAAACTCTGCAGCTTCTTCTTCTGCTGAACCACCAATTTCACCAATCATAATTATTGACTCTGTCTCTGGGTCAGACAAAAATAATTCCAGACAATCTATAAAATTAGTGCCATTAATAGGGTCTCCTCCGATCCCTATGCATGTTGATTGCCCCATACCAGCAACTGTTGTTTGGTATACTGCTTCATAAGTTAAAGTTCCAGATCGAGAAACAATTCCAACACTTCCCTTTTTATGAATATGTGCAGGCATGATTCCAATTTTACACTCTCCAGGTGTTATAACCCCTGGACAATTTGGACCAATTAATCTTGATTTAGAGTTAGAAAGTTTATCTTTAACTTTCATCATATCTATAACTGGAATACCTTCAGTTATACAAACTATCAACTCTATCTCACTTTCCATTGCTTCAATAATTGCATTGGCAGCATATGCAGGTGGAACATAAATTACAGAAGCGTCTGCTCCTGTTTTTTCTCTAGCCTCTGAGACGCTATCAAAAACGGGTAGATTAAGGTGAGTAGTTCCTCCTTTATTAGGAGTTACACCTCCCACCATATTTGTTCCATACTTAATCGCTTGCTCTGAGTGAAATGTTCCCTGAGATCCAGTAAATCCCTGACATATAACTTTGGTATTCTTATTTACTATTACAGCCATTTAAACTAATCCCACTATTTTCTTAGCAGCATCATCCAAATCAATAGCTGAAACAATATCAATTCCGGAGTTAGCTAAAATTGATTTGCCTTCTTCAACATTTGTCCCTTCAAGCCTCACGACAAGAGGAACAGCAATTTTAAGTTCCTTGGCTGCAGCAACAATGCCTTCTGCAATAATATCGCAACGCATAATTCCACCAAAAATATTAACTAGTATTCCTTTAACACTCTCATCTGATAAAATGATTTTAAATGCATTAGTTACTTTCTCTTTAGTAGCGCCACCTCCAACATCAAGAAAATTAGCTGGATCGCCTCCATACATTTTAATTATATCTAAACTTGCCATAGCCAAACCAGCACCGTTAACCATGCATCCTATATTTCCATCTAATTTAATGTAAGCTAGATCATATTTTGCTGCTTCTTTTTCGTGCTGATCTTCTTCATTTGGATCTCTCAACTCTTCTATTTCTGGATGTCTAAACAATGAATTGTCATCAAAATTTACTTTTGCATCAAGACATAAAAGATTTTGATCTTTCGTAATAATTAGTGGGTTAATTTCAAGCAAACTTGCATCTTTTTCAACAAAAAATCGGTATAGATTTTTAACCAAATCAGAAAATTGTTTTGACAAACTTTCATCTAAACCCAAAGCTTTATTCATTTTTTCAACATCAATATCAGTTACCCCATTTGATGGCTCAATTATAACTGTCGTAATTTCTTTCGGTGAATCTTTGGCTACTGCCTCTATATCCATACCTCCCATCTTTGAAACAATAAAAGCAATTTTGCTTGTCGCACGATCAACTAAGCATGAAAGGTATAATTCTTTTTCAATGTCAGATCCGTTCTCTATATATACTCGATTTACAATTTTCCCCTTTTTACCTGTTTGTGGAGTTATTAAATTCATACCAAACATATTTTCTGCTGAATTAATTGCCTCATCAGAAGATGAAACCACTTTAACTCCTCCGCCTTTGCCTCTACCACCTGCGTGAATTTGAGCTTTGACAACCCAAATGGGGCCTGGAACTTCTTTTACTGATTGTTCTATTTCTTTTTTAGAAAAAGCCACTGAGCCATTCGACACAGGAATATTATATTCTTTAAAAAGCTCTTTTGCCTGATGTTCGTGAATGTTCATAAACTATTTAAGAAGAGGATCTATATTTTTAGCTGCATCAAATAGTTCGGTAACTGCCTCAATAGAGGTTTCAAATGATTTCTTTTCTTCTTCATCTAAATCTAATTCAACAACTTTTTCAATTCCATTAGATCCAATAACAACTGGAACCCCTGCATAAATATCTTTGAATCCATATTCACCATTAAGGTAAGCAGCACATGGTAAAGTTTTCTTTTCATCTTTAAGATAAGATTGTGCCATTTCAATACCTGAAGCTGCAGGGCCATAAAATGCAGAACCTTTTTCCAATAGTTTAACGATTTCTGCACCACCATTTCTAGTTCGATCTATAATCTCATCTAACCTTGATTGAGATAAAGTGCCTTCATTTATAAAATCTGAAAGTGGTTTACCTTTTATAGTTGTTCTATTGGGAACAGGTACCATTGTATCTCCATGACCTCCCAGGACAAATGAGTCGACATCTTTAATTGGAACATCAAGTTCTAGCGAAATAAAATGTTTAAATCTTGAAGTGTCCAAGATTCCTGCCATTCCTATAACTTTATTCTTTGGCAATCCTGAGTATTTTTGAAGTGCCATAACAATTACATCTAGCGGGTTAGTAATACAAATTACAAAAGCATCGGGTGAGGTGTCTTTAATTCCTTCAGCAACTTGTTTAATTATATTTAAATTAGTTCCAAGAAGATCATCCCTGGTCATACCTGGCTTTCTTGGCACTCCTGCTGTTATAATAATAACATCAGATCCCTTAGTATCCTCGTAGCTATCAGTGCCTGATAGTTTGACATTAAAACCATCAACTGCATTTGACTGAGATATATCTAATGCTTTTCCCTTTGCTAAGCCTGCAACAAGATCAAATAAAACAATATCTCCCAATTCCTTCATCGCAGCAATGTGCGCTAAAGTGCCTCCAATTTGTCCAGCTCCAATTAGTGATATTTTATTTTTTTTCATTTTTAGTTACTATTCAAGGCGTAAAGTAACTAGATAAAACTTAAAATCAAGATAAGAATCTTGTGTTATTTCATTGTAGGAATAATAAATTCTGCACCCTTGCGAATTCCTGTGGGCCACCTTGATGTTACTGTTTTTAGTCTAGTAAAGAATCTTACACCATCCATGCCATGCATTGCATGATCACCAAATAATGATCTTTTCCAACCTCCAAAACTATGAAAAGCCATTGGAACAGGAATTGGAACATTTACCCCAACCATTCCAATTTTGCATTGGTTTGTAAAGGCTCGAGCTGTATCACCATCTCTAGTATAAATAGTTGTACCGTTTCCAAATTCATGATCATTGATCATTTTTAAAGCATCATCAAATGAAGGTTGGCGTACAACGGAAAGAACCGGTCCAAATATTTCTTCCTTATAAATTGTCATGTCTTGCTTGACATTATCAAAGAGGCATCCACCTATAAAATAACCGTCCTCATAACCTTGAAGAGAAATTGATCTGCCATCAACTAATAGATCTGCACCTTCAGACACACCTTTATCAACATAAGATTGTACTTTCTGTAAATGGACTTTACTAATCAATGGACCCATCTCAACTTCAGGATCTGTCCCTGGACCAACTTTTAATGATTGAACGCGTGGAGTTAATTTCTCTATTAATTTATCTCCCACGTCCCCGACTGCTACAGCAACTGAGAGGGCCATACAACGTTCACCTGCTGAACCATAACCAGCTCCAATTAATCCATCAACTACCTGATCCAGATCAGCATCAGGCATAACTACCATATGATTCTTTGCTCCTCCTAATGATTGAACTCTTTTATTATGTTGAGATGAAGTATGATAAATATATTCAGCAACTGGGGTTGAACCTACAAAACTAACTGAATCCACATGAGGATCTGTAATTAATAAATCAACAGCTTCTTTATCACCATTTACAACATTAAATACTCCATCAGGCAGTCCAGCTTCTTTTAACAATTCTGCTAACATCATTGGAACTGAGGGATCTTTTTCACTTGGTTTTAATATAAAACAGTTCCCACAAGCAATTGAGATAACAAACATCCACATTGGAACCATTGCAGGAAAATTAAAAGGTGAAATACCTACACATATTCCTAATGGTTGTCGAGTACTCCAACTATCTATTCCAGATCCTACATTCTCAGAAAACTCACCTTTTAATAAGTGCGGAATACCACAGGCAAATTCAACTACTTCCATTCCTCTGGTAACTGAACCGGTTGAATCACTTAAAATTTTCCCATGCTCATTAGTAAGCTCCAACGCAAGCTTATCCATATCTCTCAATATCAGTTCTTTAAATTTAAATAGTATCCTTGAGCGTGTTAAAGGAGGCGTTGATGCCCAGGATGGTAAGGCTGCACGTGCGCTATCAATCGCTAATTTTACATCATCTTTGTTAGCAAAGCTCACTTCTCCTATTTTTTCGCCCTTTGCAGGATTAAATATATCACCAAATCTGCTTGATTTGCTTTCGTGCGATTTCCCGTTTATGAACTGGTTAATTTTCTTCATAATATTTATTTATCATTATTGTAGATTAATTCTATATTAATCGCAAAGAATCAATATGAAGAAACTAGATCTACATGGCTTTACTCTTGAAGATGCATTCGATGAATTTACTGATTTTATTTATGAAGCCTATAATGATAATTTATCAAATGTGGAAATTGTAACTGGTAAAAGTGGTCAGATAAGAAAAGAATTTCCTTTTTGGTCAGAAAATAATCACCAAATAAGATCAATTGAAGCCAGTTGGCATGGTGGAAGTTTTGTAGTAAAGCTGCAAAAAAAATATTAGTTCTTTAATTTTCTCTCTAGTCTTCTCACCATATAAGACACAATTAGAATAAGCACTAAATATTCTAGAACCAAGAAGGTATATATTTCAAGAGGTCTATATTGACTTACAACCAATTCATTTGCCTTTCGAGTTAGTTCATTTAATCCAATAATTGATACTAATGAAGACATTTTAAGCATGTAAACAAACTGATTGCCTAAAGCAGGCAAAATAATTCTTATGGCTTGCGGTAAAGTAATTAAATAAAACTTTTGAAAAAAATTTAAACCTAATGATGTTCCTGCTTCTTTTTGTCCGACGGGAACTGCCTGTATTCCAGATCTAAATATCTCTGAAACAAAAGGACTTTCACAAATACTTAAAGCTATAATCCCTGCAACAAAAGCACTGAAATTAAGATTAAATAAAACTGGCAGTCCATAATAAACCCATAGAATCATTACTAATACAGGAATAGCTCTAATAATTTCTGTATATCCAATGTTTATGATGTTTAAAAACTTGATCTTAGTTGTACCTGCAATCGAAACTATCAAACCAAGAATTATGGCAAACACCATGGAGATTAAAGAAACAATTATTGTAAATTTAAGTCCGCCAAGTAAAAACTCTATATTTGAAAGTCCAATTTTGTTATTTGGAGAAATTACATACCATCCCCATTCGTAATTATTTGAACAACTAGAAAGAAAAAATAGAGCAAATAGTATAAAAATTAGTGGTAATAATTTTTGATTTAATTTTAACATTACACAAAATTAATTATTCACCTATAATTATAACATTAATTTTAAAATGAGGACTTCATAATGATTTTACTTCGTCAGTTTTTTATTGCTTTATTATTTTTAGTAACACTAAATACTAACGTATTCAGCTCAGTTTTAGACGAAATAGTCCAGAATGGTGTATTAAAGGTTGGAACTACTGGAGATTTTCCTGGATGGAGCTTTAAAAATCCAGAAACAAATCAATATGAAGGTTTTGATATAGATGTAGCAAAAAAATTAGCTGCAGATATGGGAGTCGATGTAGAGTTTGTACCTACTGATTGGAAAAACCTTGTTTCGGGAGTTATATCATCTAAATATCATATGACATCAAGTGCATCGATTACTGCAAAAAGAGCTCTTACAGCTGGTTACACTGACTCATATTATGGGACTGGCACTGTTGCTATGACATTAACAAAAAATATTAATGAGATCAGCAGCTGGGATAGTATTAACAATAGTAATATAAGTGTCGCTGTAACACTTGGAACGGTATTTGAAAATGAAGCTAAAAAATCATTTCCAGATTCAAAACTTATAGCAGTAGAAGCGCCTGCTCGTGAATACCAAGAAGTTCTTTCGGGTAGAGCTGATGTATCTTTGACAAGTAAAGTAGATGCTCTCAAATTAATCAACCTATATCCTGAATTATCAATTATTAATCTTGATGAACCTAAAAATGCAAAACTATTTGCAATATTGGTACCTAGAGAAGATCAAGAATGGATTAACTTTATAAATCATTGGATTGCTGATCAGAAAAATAGAGGATTCTTTGATCAAACCGCTGCTAAGTTTGGACTATAATTTTTACTTTCAATTTTTATTTGGTATACAGAAAACCAAAAAACTAATGTTGCAAAAACATAGTTGATTGAAAGAATTACTAAGAACATAGTCAAAAAGGAAACTTTTAAATAAATTACTGCAATTGTTAGTGCAAATATTGGAAGAACAACCATTCTCATTAAATTAATAATCATTTGATAAATTGGTTTTTTTAAACCTTGAAGCAATGCAGATGAAATAAAAAATATTGGATAGCATGGACCTGCAAATGCAGCAATTTTTAGATAAGTTGAACCATAATAAATTATTTGGGGATCACTACTAAAAAAAATCATTATATAACTCGAAGCAAAAAAAATAAAAATTCCACAAATACTCATAAACACAGTTCCATAAAAGACTGACTTTAAATAGGTTTCTCTAATACGATCAAATTTTAAAGCTCCAAAATTTTGCCCAACCAATGAAAGTGTTGAGGTGTTTAAACCAAGAACTGGTAATAGGAATAATTGTTCAAATCTAATAGCAGCACCATAACCGCCGGCAGAATAATCTCCATAGATTGATACATAGTACAGTAATACAAATATACCCAATCCAATGAATATCATTGATCCTGTAGCAGGAATAGCTTGCCGAATAATATCCTTTAAAAGTGCCATCTTTGGATAAAAGCACTCTGGGTAGATGTATTTCTTTAGATCAGTTTGATTTACTTTATAGATTATATAAATCAATCCATAAAGCTGAGCACATAATGTTGCTAATGCTATACCCGAAACTCCCATAGCTGGAATAAAATAAAATCCATAAATAAAAATTGGATTTAAAACAATATTCAAGAAAAAACTAACAATGTGAACATTTCTTAATGATTTTGTATCTCCACGGGAAACCAAAGATGCATTTATAGTTAGCTGTAAAAAGAAAAGAATAGAACCTAAAAAAATAACATGCATGTAATCAGTTGCATAAGCAATAACTTCTGGCCCTGTCTTTAAGAAAATTAGAATAGGCTCTGTACCATAAACTCCAATAAGAGTTACAATTATTGATGCGACTATGCTAACCAGAATAGATTGAGAAAATAAAAATGAGGCTGTACTTTCGTCTTTTTTTCCTAAAGCATTTGATATTAATGCAGTTACCCCAACTGAAAGTCCTACAGTAGTACCAATGATGATAAAATAAATAGGAAATGATTTTGCTATTGCAGTTATTGCACCTGGAGAAATTAGACCTGCAAACTTTGCGTCTACAATATTATAAAGCGTTTGAAATAATGTCCCTATACTTGAAGGAATAGCAATTTTTCTAATTAGATCAGATATTTTATCTTTTGTGAGATCCACGAATACTTAAACCTTTAACAGTTGAAATTTTTTTATTAAAAAAAAGGATTGTAGGCCCATTGGAGCAATGCTTGTCTTTGAACTTTTCTACAATCCAAATCCATACTAACACAATTTTTTTTAATTCCACCAATATGTCTTGGTCCAAAGGCTTTCCATCTTTTAATCTGAATCTTGTCTATATCCATAATTCTTCTTCCCATATAAAACCTGCAATACCATTCAAACCAACCTTTTGGATCTTCATCCATAATCCAACCTTTTTTTTCCCATTCTTCAAAAGACAAACCTGCTTTAACTTTAAAATAATTAAAGTCTTTATTAAATTCTTTGCTAATTTTAGCTTTGATGAACCATGATTTTGGGTATTCATCTATTTCTCCATCAAAATATGAACCTCCAAAAACACCTAACTCCAACATTTCTTTTGGAGTCAAGTCAGGTTTAAATTCTTTATAAAAATCCACTAATTTCTTAAGACTGTTGAGAAATCATTCTTTTGATTCCTGCAATGGCCTCAGCTGGATTAAGCCCTTTAGGACAGGCTTGTGTACAATTCATGATTGTATGACACCTATAAACTTTAAAAGTATCGTCTAATTCTTTTAATCTTTCTTTTCGTTCCTCATCACGACTATCTTGAAGCCATCTATATGACTGTAACAGAACAGCTGGTCCAAGATATTTATCGCTATTCCACCAATAACTAGGACATGAGGTTGAGCAGCATGCACATAGTATACATTCGTAAAGTCCATCCAACTTTGATCTTTCATCTCTCGATTGTATATTTTCCTCATCGGTTGCTTGGCTTTTCTTGTTATGTAACCAAGGCTTAATGGACTTTAATTGTGTATAAAGGGTTTTTAAATTTGTTATTAAATCTTTAATAACAGGCATATGTGGCAATGGATAAATTTTAACATCTCCATTAACATCACTAATTGCTTTTGTACAAGCCAAAGTATTTGTACCATCAATATTCATTGCACATGAACCACAAATTCCTTCTCGACACGATCTTCTAAAAGTAAGAGATGAATCAATTTCATCCTTAATTTTCATAACTGCATCAAGAACCATAGGCCCACATGAATTCATATCAACTTCATATGTATCCATTCTTGGATTTTTTTTATCATCAGGCGACCATCTATAAATCTGAAATTTTTTTATATCATTTGAACCACTGTCAGATTTAAAATAATCACCTTTAGTAAGTTTTGAATTATCTGGAAGATTAAATTTAACCATTAGTAAACTCTTGCCTTAGGTTCAATATATTTGACTTCATTTGATAATGTATATTCATGCACTGATCTATAATCAATCTTGCACGACTTCTCTTCTAACCATGAGAGTGTGTGTTTCATCCAATTCTTATCATCTCTTTCTTTGTAGTCCTCTCTTGCATGTGCTCCACGACTCTCTTTTCTATTGAGAGCAGAATTCATAGTAACTACGGCCTGTTCTATGAGGTTTTTATATTCTAGAGTTTCTAGTAGATCAGTGTTCCAAATCATTGATTTATCTTTAATTTTAATTTCTGTTGATCCAAACCATATTTCCTCAATTAGTTTTGACCCTTCACTCATTATTTGATCGTCTCTAAACACTGCACAATGCTTTTGCATTACTTTTTGCATACTAGACCTCAATTCTGATGTAGGTACATCCCCCTCTGAATTTCTTGTTTTATCAAACCTTGCAACAGCATTATCAACCACACTCTGAGGTATATCATTATTAGCTGTCTCTTTTGAAGTTGTATCATTAATTCGATCGGCCGCTGCCTTACCAAATACGACTAGATCAATTAGAGAATTTGAGCCAAGCCTGTTAGCTCCATGCACACTTACACAAGCTGCTTCACCAACAGCCATAAGACCTTGTACATTTTTTTCATCTCCTTTAACCAAATCCATGACTTCGCCATGAAAATTAGTTGGGATACCTCCCATATTATAGTGAACAGTTGGAATAACAGGTATAGGGCTTTGTGTTACGTCAACTCCTGCAAAAATTCTTGCAGACTCAGATATCCCAGGCAGCCTTTCTTCTAATATTTTTGAATCTATATGATCTAGATGCAAATACACATGATCTTTATCATTCCCTACACCTCTACCTTCTAATACTTCTTTAGTTATTGATCTTGAAACTACATCTCTTGACGCTAAGTCTTTTGCTGAAGGCGCATATCTTTCCATAAATCTTTCACCTTCACTATTAACAAGATATCCTCCTTCACCTCTTGCTCCTTCTGTAATTAAACATCCAACACCATAAATTCCTGTTGGATGAAATTGAACAAATTCCATATCCTGTAATGGGAGACCGGCCCTTAAAACCATTGCATTGCCATCTCCTGTGCAAGTGTGTGCTGAAGTTGCTGAGAAATAAACTCTGCCATATCCCCCAGTTGCAAGAATAGTTTGTTTCGAATTAAAAACATGCAACTTCCCATCCTCTAAACACCAAGCTAATACACCTCTGCACTCACCATCAACCATCAGCAAGTCCAGAACAAAATATTCTATGTAATAATCAGCCCCATACTTTAATGATTGTCCATAAAGAGTGTGGATAATGGCATGTCCAGTACGATCTGCTGCAGCACAGGTTCTTTGTGCCGTACTTTCTCCATAATTTTTTGTCATACCTCCAAATGCTCTTTGGTATATTTTTCCGTCCTCAGTTCTACTAAATGGCACGCCATAATTTTCAAGCTCAAGAACAGCTTTTGGGGCATTTTTACATAAGTATTCAATGGCATCTTGATCACCTAGCCAGTCAGACCCCTTAACCGTATCGTACATATGCCATCGCCAATCATCGTCACCCATATTACCTAGAGCAGCTGATATTCCACCCTGAGCAGCTACTGTGTGACTACGAGTTGGGAATACTTTTGAAATACAAGCAGTTTTGAAACCATTTTCGACAGCTCCAACAGTTGCTCTTAATCCAGATCCACCTGCGCCTACAACAACTACATCATATTCGTGGTAT
>Ga0208277_1001960_pt1 | contig 11866 bp, 15 predicted proteins | sample ETNtaG_5_FD_185782 | JGI IMG/M metagenome (GOLD analysis project Ga0208277, IMG submission 185782) | Marine microbial and viral communities from oxygen minimum zone, Eastern Pacific Ocean - ETNP201406SV205 (SPAdes) (version 2) | ecosystem: Environmental > Aquatic > Marine > Oceanic ...
TTCATCAATCAAAGGTTTGAGTGTAACTCTTAGTTCACGTTCAGCAGGTTTGAACATATTGATGCTTCCAATTTCCTGCATGATTCCCCTCAGAGCCTCATCGTATTGTGTTGTCGTTGTAAGATGCAATACTGGGATATCTACGGCTTGCGCTTCTAGAGCAAAGTGGCGGAGATTTGAAAGAAGAAAACTCAACTTTTGTTTATGATATGGTCTCCTCTTACCTTGTTCTTCGCTTTCAATAAGGATGATTCCGTACGATTCTTTTCCTTCAAAAAAGGCAAGATTGAGTTGATCGTATGGTAGAAACCACCACGATTCTACGTCTTCTAATGAATCGTGTCTAAGGAGTGAAGAGAACGCTCCATTGCCTTGCGTAGTCCTCCTCCAACTCATGACCTAACCTGTGTTGGTAAGGCTATAACCCCCTGTCTGATTCCATATCAAAAAGACAAATTGATGATGGGGGATATCTTGGGTCAATCATGGATGCTGTCCTCATCGTCGTTGTCATGTTTGCAACGCTTCTGGCTGCAGCATTAACAGTTCCAGCAGGTTTTGGACTCGCAACAATGCTAACGCCAATCATGTTGTTATGGCTCGACCCTCATCTAGCAATAGCTGCAGTTGCCGTAATACATGCTGCACATAATGGTTGGAAACTGCTTCTACTCAAGACACATCTGGACGTTTCAGCAGTAAAACGATATGGTTGGGCAATGGTATTGGGTGCATTGATTGGAGCCTCGATGAGTACGAATATTGATCAGAAACCTTTGCTTATTGTTGTAGGATTTGCACTCATCCTCTTGCCTCTATTATCCGCTACAGAGCGATGGACTTCCTATCGATTACCCGAAGCAGAAGACCGATGGGGTGGGTTTGGTTCAGGGCTTATGGGTGGGCTGACTGGCCATCAAGGGGCTTTACGAGCAATGTTCCTACAAAGAAGATTACCAGACAAATCAGCATATGCAGCAACTGCTGCTCTTCTTGCATTGATCGTTGACCTCTCTCGTTTACCTGTGTACCTCTATTCTGACGGTGCAGACCTCATCGAATTCTTACCTCTCATCGCGGGGTCTGTACTCTGTGCCATTATTGGCGTTCATCTTGGAAAGCGATGGCTCATCCGATGGAAGAAAACCCATATTCGAACAATGATTCTGTGTGGGATTGTCGCTTCAGGATTCTTGTACATCATTGAAGGATTCAGGATGTGACCCCCCCGAGGAAGTGAGAATAAAATCTATTTTTAACGCAATGCAGGTTATCTGTTTATATGACTTGAAAGTAAGCCGATATCCATGAAAGGCAACGTGTATCATTCTGAACCTATGGCAAATTTCCTACAAGTTGCGAGATATATTGTCGCGGTTATTTTGATAATATTGTCTTCTTGGGTCTTTTTGAACAATATTTTTACTGACTTATTGGAGGATGACGAGAGTAGTGCTCTTCATTACCTCTACACATTCGTTGGATATGGAATGGCACTGCTTGTATTCATGATGACCCCTTCTGGTTTTGTGGAGAAAGGTGATTAAAATGACGAAATCAATCGTTATCGGATTGCCTTCTGAAACAAAGTGGGTTGTTTTTGCTCGATGGATTATTGCCCCTGGTCTTTTACTTTGGGCTACGTTATACATCATGGGATGGTGGATGGAAGATGAGGAAATGATGCAATTCAATTGTTTCAATCTAATGGCGTTCCTTGGCTTTGCAATAGCCTTAATGTTGGTATTAATCAATCCTATGAGAACAGTTGTGGTCTCGGACGATGAATGATTTAGATTTCATTCTCCGTGCACAATATTCCTTGTGAATTAGGACGTTACATCATCGTTCAAATCAAGAATTACGGGTGCGTGGTCAGAGATATCAAGACCGCCTTGACGGTCGATTCGAATGGATTCTACAAATGGCATAAGTGCTTCATTTCCAAGCATGTAGTCAATTCTCCAGCCTCGATCTTTTGCTCTGGCCTGACCTCTATTTGACCACCAAGAATAGAGTTTGACACCTTCTCCAACATGTTCACGGAAAAGATCATGCCACCCATCTCCAAGGAGATTGGTGAACCATTCTCGTTCTTGAGGAAGGAAACCACTTGATTTCGCATTTCCTTTCGCATTCCAAATATCATCTTCCGTATGTGCGATATTCAGGTCTCCAACGACAAGAACAGGTGTGCTAAGTTGAAGATAAGGCTTCAACCATGCTCGCCATTCATCCATCCATTGCTCCTTGAAGAGTTGCCGTTCATCCTTGTTTGATCCACTTGGGAGATAGGTGTTGATGCATGTTAGATTTCCATGCTTTGTTACAATGATTCTTCCCTCTGAATCGTTTGAATCAATCGAACTGATCATGCCTCTGCGCTCTTCAATAACGTCTACACTGGATAATGTTGCAACGCCCGAATAACCCTTCTTTTCCGCAGGATGAAGAAGCGCTTGATGCGTGCTTGGCCAATTCCAACCTTTCGGAAATTGTTCTTCTAAGACACGCGTTTCTTGCAGCATCCATATTTCTGCATCAACGGATTCAAACCAACCATCAATTCCTTTTCGAATGGCGGCTCGAAGACCGTTGACATTCCATGTAACGACGCGCATGACTCTTCCAGGAGAACTGGGCTTTTCATTTTTGAAGTGGTATCGAAGCAATTGATTCTGCCGCGAGACGTGCAGATGCTACTGCACCATCAGAGAGAATATGTTCACTTTCAACCCATGCACCGGCGAGTAAGATTCCTTTTTTCATAATACTATCATGTGATGGTCTTTTTCCGATAATTGCAACCGTAACTTGCTCTTGTCTCCGATCATGAAGAATGTGTGACCGCCATCCTGGAGCACGTTGATCAAGGAATTTATCGAGCATTTCCATCCGTTGTTCCTTTGATTTATCTGAAAAACAAATTGCAGAAAGAAGAGATCCTGAGGGAGAGGCCCCCGGATGTATTTGCTTTAGATCAAATAATCCGATTGAATTCTTAACATCCAGAATTGCGTGTTTATCTCCCAAGGGGGTTGAATCAAGAGCTACATCGATGGTTGACGCTTTGAGCGCCTCGCATTCAGGTAAATCTGGTAAGAGTTGCTTTGACCGCCTATAGCCGCATGCCAAAATAATCACATCCGTTTCGATGTGGCGACCATCTGCAAGATGGACTTTGTTTCGCTCAATCTGTGTCACCTTCGCCCCAGTTTCAATTGGAACACCGACTTCATCGAGAGTCACTGCAAGACGACCAATCAATCCTGACCAGCCCTCTTTTAGACCGAGCAATTTGCTTCGAAGGAAGGCTTTGCTACGAACTTCACTTCCCATTCCCCATGAAGCGAAATGTTCCGCAGCACGAATTGAAGGGTGGACTAATTCGTATTTTCGAACCGCTCTCCGATACAACACAGCGTCGATCATCGGCGATCGTGGTTGCATCATCCCCTGCCCGACCAATTCGATTCGATGTGGCCGTAATGGAAGCGTCGAGGGTTTCATTCGGCTTATCTTCAACACAAGGCGATGAAGGGGGCCTTTTTTCAAGAGGAAATGTGGACCGAATCCAATCGGAAAATCATCTCGAAGTTCACTCGATGCGCGCCCGCCGATCGTTGAGCGTTGATCGAGAACCACGACGTGGTGGCCGCGAACTGAAGCTTCCATCGCAGTTGCGAGACCAGCAAGTCCTGCGCCGATGACGATGACTCTGGCCATGTCTTTGCTATGCTTTCCCCCTCATCAATCCCTCGCGGTGAAACAGGTTGCTTGAAGTCCTTCAATGCCTAGCGCTGGTCATGGGCGAGCGAACATCCCTGCCTCATGACCGTGGCCACCTCTTGTGGACTGCCGAAGATGGACCAAGCAGATTACTTACTGGGAGCATGGACCGTTGGGTCACTGCTGTTCTTGGCGATGATGGTATTGATGGGCCATTGATGGGGTTTGGTGATAAGAAAACTGCCAACGTCATTGCAAAGTCTACAGGTACTGTCGCAGGCGCTGCCGTTGTCGACTATATGTTGCAAATTTGGGCTCCTGGGCTCAATGCCACATGGCGTGCTGGAGATGGTCGACGAGTAAGCGAAGGCGATATTATCCTCGAACTTCACGGAGATTCTGAGTCGCTTTTACGAATCGAACGTTCAGTCTTGAACATTCTTGGCCAATTGTCTGGAATCGCAACAGAGGCAGCAAAGTGGGCTCAAATCGCCTCTAGGCAAGTGGCTGCAACCCGTAAAACCGTCTGGGGCTTATTGGACAAATGGGCTGTACACCTCGGTGGCGGACTCACTCATCGACTCAACAAAGACGATGCAAAAATGGTGAAAGAAAATGATCTTGCTGCACTTGGAAATGAATCGTTGCATGCTATTGTCACCGTTCTTACTGAGACGAATTTAGATGAATGTGGAGCGTTTATTGAGCTTGAAGTTACAAACGAAAAAGAAGCGATCATCGCAGCTACAACGTGGAAGCAGAGAGCCTCCGAAATCGAAGCGCCTCCGCTTGTCCTCATGCTGGATAACTTCGGCCCTGAACGTTGTAAAGAGATGGTTGGTGAGATGGTTGAGATGGGATTGCGAGACTCTGTTGTTCTCGAAGCGAGTGGAAACATTGTCTTTGATGACTTGGAAGAGTGGAGAGAATGTGGTGTCGATGTGCTCTCTACAAGCGCAGTCAACCGCGGCGTACCTCCAATGGACATGAGTATGCTGATCATACAAGATTGAGGTGGACCTATGGAGCATGCCGCTGACCCGAGCCATCCGCGTTATCGTTCGTTACTTATGCGTCATCGACTTGAAGTTGCAGCAGAGAAAGGAATGCTTGCGGATTCAGCATTAATCGCCCACGGTCGAGGCGAGGCATACGATTATCTGCTTGGAGAAAAGACCATTGTAAGCGCTGATTTTGCAACCAAAGTAGCGCTCCGATGTTTGAAAGATGCAACTCATCCGATTCTTTCCCTTAACGGAAATGTTGTCGCATTAGCCGGAGACGAGATGCTTCGATTGGCTCATCTATTGGATTGCCCAGTCGAAGTAAATATTTTCTACAGAACTCCTGAACGTATGACTGCTCTATTATCTGATTTGAATGAACGAAACGAACGCCTTGGATTAAATGTTGAAATTCTTGGAGCAAATCCAGACGGTGAAATTCCAGGTTTGAAAGGTCCAAGAGCGAAATGCGAAACGAATGGTATTTTGCAATCCGATGTATTACTGGTTCCTTTGGAAGACGGAGATCGTTGCCAAGCATTGGTGGCAATGGGTAAAACGGTCATTGTCATCGATCTTAATCCTCTTTCGCGATCTTCTCAAACCGGCACAATCACGATTGTTGACGAGGTATCAAGGTGTATTGCGAACATGATCGATTCCGTAAATTTGGATTTACCTCGTCAAACGGATTACATCCACGAAGAGATCTTGCAGACCGCCCTTGATTCCATTGTCGATGGAATGAAGGAACGATTCAAGACTGCAGAATAATCATTTTTTCATCCTCGGGGTGGGAAGGCTTCAAGTGCCGTCATCACGGAGAGAGTTCCATGAGTGAGGAGAGTCAAGAAAGTCGCGGACTTATCGATGTAAACGCCCTTCCCGAACCCGTTCGACGTATGGCAGAAGTCATGCATGGACTTGACCCCGAATGGAGCATCAACACATGGCTTAGTCAGCAAGCAGAACAAACATTGGCTTTGATTCGACATGACCTGAAGCGTGAGCGACTCCTTTTGGAACAGCGTCAATTTCGACTTGATGATCTTGCATCACGAATCGAACCTGATAGTTCCAAAGATGAACATCAGATGAGTATCTTTGATTGCTTTGGACTCGACCAAGACCGAATCTTTACTGGCCTTTCTCAACGCAAAGAAGGTCCGCGTCTGGAAGAGGGTGAATCTCATGGTGCTGAAGCGTTCATTGAATTGTTGCCTGATGATCAAGGAGATGATCCCCTCTTAGCTGTGGCATGTCAATTGGTTGTCATGATTATTGATGGCGAAATCGAAAAGGGTGAACCAGTGGCAACACTCGATGTAATCTTCAAACGAATGTCCGCCCTTGGAGTCTCTGAGGATGAAATCGATGAAGCGATTGACCATCTGCTTTCTACTGGCGGAATAATCGAAGTCGATGATGACTGTTTTCTTTCCATGATTTAGGGAACCCTCGGACTTCCCACTGCTGTATTAAATGGTCTCAGAACCATATTCTATACATGAGAATTCTAGCGAGCATCTTCTGTGGTTGGATGGTTTGGTTAACCTTCGTCACATGGCATATGACGCGCCCTGAAGTCGCAGTCTTAGCGGGGATCATTAGCGTCTTCGTGTGTGAGTCTGTTATTCATAGGGCTGAACGAAAATCACTCCAACGTGAGCGATTACAACTTCGACAACAACTGAATATTTCAGCGTACAACATCAACCAACTACAAGAATCGCTTCAGAACGTACAAGCGGAACTTCATCGAAGAGACATCATCGGTACACCAGCTGCACGTGAATTACTAAAACGACAGGAGGAAGCGATGAACGCACAATCATCAGCCTTAGAGGATCGTTCGAGTAGACAGGATCGAATGTTTGGGGCAATGGAGCGCCTTCTTGCTTTCCAAACTGAACAAACCGCGTCGATTCAACAACATCTAGCAGAATTGCTAACACAACTTGCAAAGGAGCCTCGTCAACAAGTAACGATGACAGATAGCGTCCTCGTACAAAATCAAGAGGAAGAGCGAATGCGTCGCCAATTCCGTCGGATGAGTGACGATTTTATTGCAGACTTATTCGAGTAGCGGTATCTTGAGAACGGACAAGCGCCTGGCTTACCACATGGCGACCAAGCGAGAACATGCTGTTGCTATCCTTGATGCGATGGAATCGAAGGTGCGCTTACGATCCAGAACAATTCTTGGAATTTGTATTGGAGGTGTTTTTCTTATCGCAGTTGCAATTTTAACTCAATGGCAATTTGCTCTTGGTGGAGCATTGCTCATCGGCCTTCTAATGCAACTTACTCACGAGCGCTTCACAGTCGCAGCCGACGCAATGATTGCAACACACTTAGGCAAACTTGGATGGGAAGAATCTGCTTTGGAAGATGCACCTTCACTCTCGAAGTTGCACGAGTATGCTGGAAGAACTGAGGAATAACAATGCAATCGATTCCAAAAGGCGTGTATTCACACATGGCCTTACGAAAACGCTGGTTGGTCCTATCCTTCTCCCTCGGTATCCTCGGGTTTGGTATTGGATATCTTGTCTTCGAGCAGATTCTTATTGGATTCATTGGAAGCCTTGTTGGTCAGTTTTTAGCAATCGTAGATTACATTGATCGCCGTTCAACTGCGAATAAGTGGATTGAGGAAATGTTGAGTGAACTTCACATTGACATCGATGATTTCGAAGGAGCGTTAACACTCGAACGAGTCCTTGAACAGGTCAACATGCAAACGATTGAGGTCGAAAAGAATCCAGTAAGGACTCGTGGCAAGGACATACGTGGATTTACAGGAGGCGTTCTTGAATCTGATCTTGATGAACAACAAGCGATTCGTCCTGTATCTGAACACGATGCATACGCAGATTTAGAGCAAGACCTAACCGTGGCAGAACAGGTCAAGGCTGAAGCTGACAAAAGATATGCAGAACATGCTCAACAGCGTTGGGAAGAGGCTGAACGGAATGATCCTGATCTCATTGAAGCAGGTGTTACACGCCTTGGAGACCTCGTAACAACAGATTATTTTGAAAAGAATCAGGATTCTAAAGCAATCTCAAAACTTACGTCTGATCAGTCTTCAAGTGATGAGAAGTGAACAAGAAGAGCATCAACATCATCGCGTAATTGACGAATGGATTCGTTTTCAATTTGGACTTCAATACGAACGATTTCTTCATTCTCATGTACTGAAAAGGAGTATCCTTCTGAACGTAGAATCGATTGTAAAGGCACGGATTCCTTCTCTGAACCTTCCCATGCGATGACAACATGATTGTTGGAGGTCATGATTGGTCCAAAGGGTGGACTCATATGAGGATGACGTGAGCAAGAACCATGGCGGATTCAAAGGCTGACCTTCTTGCAGGCGCAGGAGGGTTGGTTACTGAGGAGTCTCAAACACGTCACGATGGGCGAAAGGCCTTGCTCCTCGTTCGAAATAATGAAGACTGTACAGAATTTATCGCCCTTGCGGAAACGATGGGAATCAGCATTGTTGAGCGGGTCGAACAGCGAGGAAGAGATGATCCAAAATGGTTCATGGGTCAAGGTAAATTACAGGATATTGCTGAGGAATTAGCATCGCGAAGTGCAAAGCATCCTTGGGAAAATGTTGACTTGTTGCTCCTTCATACAAATGCAACGCCGCGCCAATTGGTTGGTGTAAACGATGCTGTTGGATTGGAAGTTTGGGATCGTGTACGCCTCTTGCTTTCTCTTTTTACAGTACATGCATCCAGCGTTGAGGCGAGAACTCAAGTCAGGATTGCACGATTGCAATCTGACCGCACTGTTCTGCGCGAAGTTGTAAAGCAACAGACAACTGGTGAACGTGCTGGTTTCGGAGGTGCTGGGCAAACTGCAGCTGGTTCGGTATTAACGAACGTCAACGCTGAGCTAGCGGCTTTGAGAAAGAAACAACGAAGACAAAACAAATCGGCTTCGGAACGTCGCAGGCAACGGAAAAAACAAGCAGTTACTGTCGGTTTAGCTGGATACACCAACGCAGGAAAATCGAGTCTTTTTCGAAATCTTTCTGGGAAGGAAGTACTTGTCGAAAATCGCCTTTTCTCAACACTTGAATCGACTATTGGGCGGCTTGAAGCAAGCCCCCGCGTCCTCTTAGCAGATACGATTGGATTTATCGACGGATTGCCAAATGCTGCGCTTGATGCTTTTCGAGCAACACTTGCAGAAGCCATAGAATGTGATTTGTTGTTGTTACTTGTTGATGTTGGAGATCCGATAAAAGAGATCGATCGGAAATTACAAACCTCATTACGTGAACTTTCTGAACGCGTGCTTGATTCGAACCACTCATCGGTTATGGAACGTATCCAACTTGTTCTAACCAAGGCAGATTCAACCTCTCAGGCATCTATTGATTCTGCTATTGAGATGGTTGCAACGCATGGCTTCATCAATCCGATTGTTATTTCATCCCACACAGGAATTGGGATTGAAGAGTTACGTGCAACCATGCTTCACGCACTCTTCGGGCCGCAACGTACCGTAATGCTTCATCCAGGAAAGCATGATGAGCCTGCCATTGAATCTCTTCTTTCCCGATTATTCGATTCTGTATATGTCCATGACCATCGAAGAGAAGGAGATTTCATTGAAGTACGGATTAGTGCTTCTGATGAAACACTTGCGATTCTACAATCAACGTATGGTGAACGCATCGAACTCAAGTAGGCCAAACGACTGGGAGAACTATGAGCGAAGATGCTGGTGATGATTGGGTTGGCATCGAAGGCCTTCCCGAATCTGAACCTTCGATTATGTTTGCATCTTCGAATGCAAGCTTCATCATCCCAGATACGACATTGCATCCTATTACAAAGTCGATTGCAATCTTTGTCTTGTTCATCGCCGCATCTGGGTTTCTCAACGGATTGGATTACGTTTCTCCTGATTCTGGACTCGTCCAACCGGATGAGTTCGTGTATCAATTAGCGCAAACCGCCCCACCAGATTCAGCCATGTTCGACGGTATGGTCTACAATCATCTCGGTGAGCCAATCGAGGGAGCAGAAATCAAATTAGAATGGGAAGAACGGAAAGGATGGTACAACTCAAGCGTTACTTATACCGATGCGAATGGTTCTTTTTCCTATGAACACATCAAACCTGGTTTGGCTCGAATCGACATTTCAGTCGAGCGAGGAAATTACACAGACACATTGGTTGAACGATTGCTTCTTTCCCCACCTGCATTGATTGAACCTTATGGATTTACGCGCCTTGATTTCAATGTCCCTTCATCCGATGTCTTTGCAGATGAGCCCTGTCCATTCGAACAAGAAACGTGTACGAAACGATTGATTGACCGTAATGAAGAGCAACGGGAAAATCCTCGAATGGATCCAAGCGCCGCTGGAATTTACATCATGATCGGTTTTGCATTCATGGGAGTTTCAATCATCTCTGTTGGCTTTGTTGTCTGGGCACTAAAAACTGGTTCTGTAGCAATTCTAAGAATGAGTACGATGTTCGCTTTCTTTGGAATGGGGCACTATTACGCAGCATGTATTCTTGGATTGACGGCGTTCTTACTCACATTCGCCATCCCGAAACGGAAAAAGGTCTTGCAAGATGGTGTTGTTGAAGCAAATCTGCAATCTTCCTTATGAGGGAAAGTGCATCGGACAACATGGACCTGACCCAATCCACATGGATGGTTCGAGACTTAGGACAGTCTGCAAGTGATGTTCTACTTCTTGAAGATAATTCCGTCCTTGCAGGTGGATGGGATGGGGCGATCAAATATTGGTCTGCTGAAGGTGAAACAGTCTGGGAAATTTCTACTCCAAATCGAATCTCTTGCTTAACCATCGATGCAGACAAACTCTATGCAACATCTGGACTTCATCTTCTCAAAATCGATTTGGAAACAGGGGGCGTTGAGTGGCAAATCCAACTTGAAGGTTCTGCGGATGCTGTTGTTGTTACCAAGAAATGTGTTATTGCATCATCATCTGTTTATGATATTGAACACAATGATTTCCTTGAATCAGCACTTTGGTCTATTTCTTTTGATGGAGAGGTTCTCGAAACTCATCGAATGGATGAACGGCCGTGGACACTTCAATTATCTGATCAAACAGTTGTTGCTGGACTTGGCCGACCGAAGAGCGGATGGATCAAACTTGATCAGAATGGAGCCATAGAAGAGCAACGAGAAGGATGGGGGACTCCTACAATTTGTTCATCAAACACCAAGCCAATTCTCTTTGGACGCGCTGATGGCAGTGTTGTTGACATGGATGAAGTTGTTCTTCATCGGATGAATGACTCGATTGCTGTTCTTTCAAATCAAGAAGACATGCTCTTGACGGCTGACGATTCGGGGAGAGTTGATTTGTTCGTCTCAAACAAAGTCGAGTGGTCAAAGACTGGAGATGCAGTTGTTGGACTCAAGCATGGTTTTGCTCATGATGATAAGGCAACCATTTGGATCGCTCGATGGAATGGTTCGAAAGGGACGCTGTGTGTTCTAAACTCATCCTCTGGAGACGAGATTGCTCGACTTGAAGGGGATCGTATTCACGCGATGTCTGTCAATGAAAAGAGGATTGGAATTGCGACTGAAGGTGGACAAATTATGGTTTGGGAGCAGACGCTATTCGAACGCCGAAGCAATCAAGAAACTCCTGCGGAGGAAGTTGACGAGCATCGAAATTCAATGCTTGCAAAACTACGAGCACTTCGTAAGTAAGACCAAACTTCGATGATTTGCAATGAGAAGTAACGTTCGGTGAAGAAATCAGTTTATCAATGAGGAATGGTGAGTACAAACCATGAAGACCAAAGCCATCCTTGTTGCGGGAGGGAAAGGCTCACGTCTGTACCCATTTACGCGTTATACGCAGAAGACACTGTTGCCACTATACAACAGGCCAGTCATTGATTACGCTCTAGGGACAATACGAAGAAGTGGAATTACAAACATCACCATCATTTCAAACGAACATATTGGACAAATAGCGAAACACGTTGGACAAAGTATGGAGGGGGAACAAATTCATTATGTCCTCGAAGAAGAACCAAAGGGAGTAGCTGAGGCTCTGAATTTAGCTCGTTCTCATAATCAAAATTGTCGAATTTTAATCTATTTT
>Ga0208277_1001961_pt1 | contig 11865 bp, 8 predicted proteins | sample ETNtaG_5_FD_185782 | JGI IMG/M metagenome (GOLD analysis project Ga0208277, IMG submission 185782) | Marine microbial and viral communities from oxygen minimum zone, Eastern Pacific Ocean - ETNP201406SV205 (SPAdes) (version 2) | ecosystem: Environmental > Aquatic > Marine > Oceanic ...
AAGCACAACAACGCACCGTTGGCGTCGCACTCGGCTCTCAAGCCTTCGAGAAAGCTCTTGTCCGGGACGATGAAGCCAGAGTTACCGACGACTGGCTCAAGAATGACACCCGCGATTTCACCCTTGTTTTCCTTAAAGATCTTCTTGACGGACTCGATGTCGTTGTACGTCGCGCACAAAGTCGTGCCAGTGGCACCCTTCGGGACACCCGGGGAATCCGGTAAACCCAAAGTCATGACGCCGGAACCAGCTTGGACCAAGAATGGATCCGCGTGGCCGTGGTAGCACCCCTCAAACTTGATAATCTTCTCGCGACCGGTGTGCGCGCGCATGACTCTCAAAACGGACAAGCACGCCTCGGTACCAGAATTGCAGAATCTAACCATTTCCACGGACGGTACTCTTTCGATGACCATCTTTGCCAAGGTGTTTTCCAACTCGCACGGCGCGCCGAACGAGGTACCTTTTTTGAGTTGCTTGATCAACGCCGAGTTGACTTGATCATTGGCATGACCGCAAATAGCCGGACCCCAGGAGCCGACGTAGTCGACGTACTTGTTTCCATCGACATCGAACGCGTCTGTTTAGTACATTGGTGAAGAGAAGAAAATGAATACTGTCAGAGGAGAGTCGAATTTTTTTGTGCACGTTGTTGTTGTTGTTGTTGTTGTTGTTGTTGTTGTTATTGTTGTTCAAAACGCAAACACAAGCTGCTCGAACACAATATTACCAACAAAAAAAAGAAAAAAAATCTGAAATCTTTTTCTCTCTGTTTTTGCTTTGCGAAAGAGGTGTTTTAGATAAAATCCAATCGAAGAAAAGAAAAAGTTTGTACAACGCACATGCTCCTTTGACTTTGTCGAAGACGATCGGTTGACCGCCGACGGACTTGAATGCTCTAACGGGAGAATTGACACCACCCGGCAACAAGTCTTGCGCTTCCTCGAAGATCTTCTCGGATTTGGTGGTTTTAAAAGCCGCTTTCGTGATGTGTGTCACGATTTTCTTTTGATGGCAACTCTTTCTCGTAGATCGGACGGAGGAAGAAGAGGAGGACAACTTTTGAGTGGCAAACTGGGTGGTAATGTTCGTGGAAACGGCAAACATATTCTCTGTTTAGTAGTAGTAGTAGTAGTAGTGTTTTGGTCGTAGTTATTTATGTTAAAGTACGTCGTCGAATACGTGTTCTTCGAGCGCGCTCGCGTTTGGATGTATCTACTTTATGACGAAGTTTTGCGTGGAAATTTTTGCTTTTTTTTTGCTGGAGTTCCCTGTCCGGATTTCTCCTTTTTTTCTCCTTTCCTTGAAAGGGTTTTTTTCATAATTGTTATTCTAAACCCTAACTAAAAAAATTCCTCTCTCTTGCACAAAAGTGATGGTGGCTGTGTGGCCTAGTGGATACGGCGTCAGACTTCGAATCTGAAGATCGAGGGTTCGATCCCCTCCTCAGTCATTTTTTTAAACTCGCGCTAGCCTTTGGTCGTGGATGCGTTCGGTTGTGAGCTTTTTTTTGCGCACTTTGATAAAATAATATCCTCTGAGAGGCCGTGATGTGTGATGATTTGTTTCGAATTGGTCCCGTCCCCTTCCTCACCGCTTTTTTTTTGCTTTTCTCAACACTGTTTTTTCCTCCATCAAAGAAGAAAAATAAAATAGGAACTACATCCCTTCATTCAAAACAACAAAACAAACGATGTCGGACAACGAAGGCGGTGCTGACGTCGACTTTAACGACGATTTATTCACCTGTGCAAACGTGCGTCTTTATATATATAATATATATATATATATATATACTATATATATCTTTCGTCTCTCTCTCTTTTCTTTCTCTCCAATTTTGTTATTTGTTTCCTTTTGATATTTTCCTCGTCCTCAACACCTTTAAACAGGACACCACTAACGCTTGTTATTCTTATTCCATCAACTAAAACAATGCAGTCAGATGTTGTCACCAAGTACAAAATTGCGGCCGATTGCGTGAACGGTATGTTTTGTTTTGAGTAACTCTCTTCCTCGTGTTTGTGTGTTGTGATTAAACAAAAAATGTTCACAGCCGCCCTAATCAATCAAAATTGAAATAGAAGACTCACCACCGTCTTCTCTCTTCTAAATAATAATGATAATACAAAACAGCTGCGCTCGCGGAAGTAATTAAGATGATTGTTCCGGGTAAGAAAATCGTGGAAATTTGTGTCGCCGGCGATAAGCACTTGGAAACCGAGTGTGCGAAGTATTACAACAAGAAAGTTGAAGGGGTTAAAGTGGAGAAAGGCGTCGCGATACCGACGTGCGTTTCCGTGAACGAACAAGTGTCGTACAACTGCCCAGATATGGAGAATAAAGACGTCCTAGAGGAAGGACAGGCTGTCAAAATTGATATGGGAGCGCACATCGACGGCTACATCGCGCACCAAGCGGTAACCATCGTGTGCCAAAAAGAAGGCAGCAACGATAAAATCACCGGGAAACAAGCGGACGTTATTAAAGCGTGCATTGTCGCTCAAGAAGTGGCTGGGAGAGTTTTGAGACCGGGTAAGACGACAACGGATGTTTCGAACGCGATTACAAAAGTAGCCGAAGATTTTGGCGTCCATTGTGTCGAAGGTGTGCTTTCGCACAACATGAAGCGCTTCGCCATCGATGGCAACAAGGTTGTGTTGCTGAAGAAAACTCCAGAGATGAAAGCAGACGATCACGAGATTGCTCTGCACGACGTTTTTGGCCTCGATATTGTGATGACTACAGGCGAAGGTAAGCTCAGCCAAAAGGATGAAAAAGAGACGCAGGTATATAAGAGAGCATTGGAGAAGACGTACTCTCTTAAAATGAAAGCGTCTCGCGGTGTGTTCTCCGATATTTGCAACAGATTTCCGTCTTTTCCTTTCGCAGCGAGAAATCTCGAAGGTTTGACCGCAAAAGCTGGTTTACCCGAATGCTTGAGACACGATTTGTTGGTTCCATACCCGGTGTTGTACGAAAAGTCTGGCGAATGTGTAGCGCATGTCAAAACGACCATCTTAGTCATGGGCAAAGGGAACGACAGAATTACGAAAGCCGTTGAAATGATGCAACAAGACTTTTCCAGCGAAAAGTCACTCCAAGATGCAGAATTAGTCGACTTAATCGCTCAGCCACTCAAACCGCCGGCGAAGCCGCGAAAGAAGAAGTAAACAATACGCACAATGATGCAAAAGAGAAGTAATAATATATAAGTAATCGGCTTGTTTATTGTTTCTGCTTTTCTGCTGTGTACACTTCGTCCCTCGCTAAAAAACTACATATAAATTAATTTTTTTCCTCTTCTATATTTGTATTTATCCGACTGGCGCATCTGTAGTCATGCCATCGCCTCCCATCGATGGAGCTCTGATTGCAATGACAACCCTTCCCAAGACCGTCAAAGACGCGCCACTCTTTTCCATCTTTAATACTTCTGCACCGGATTGTATAGCGACGGTTTCCGATTCGCCCGCGCCGCTCAAAACGACGGAGGATTTCTTCGCGAGTAAATAATAATGGGCTGGCGAAGCCGAGGTGTTCCATCGATCAATAATAATCATAGCAGCTTCAGCTTTGTTATTCAACCCCTCGACGTTAGGCAACTCTTTCGCGGTGTCTCCAACGAATGTGGCGACCGGTTCCTTTGAGTTCGCCAACGCCTCCCAGTTTGGCACCGCCATCCAGTCTGAAGTTCCTTGTGGTCTGAAAGTTTTGAAAATGTTGCTGGGATCGTTCGCTCCAACTTGTTCCAACACCTGTGCGAGCTTGACTGCCTTCGTCGTCAACTTACTGAGCGCACCCACGACTGCAATTGGTCTAAACTCGATTTCGTCGAAGTCCAATCGCACGGAGTTCACCGGTTGCACCGCCATCAGACGGTTTTCCGCATTCGCAGCTTTCGCCGCCACGAGATTGCTCACTTCTCCCTCGACTTCCATTCGAAACATTTCAGTTGCAGATTCCAATCTTCCCCTCGAATTATCCGTCTCTGCGTATTGCAAACCGCGGTCACGCATCGTTTCCGCTTTGTCCACGCCTTCGTATCTTTGCAACTCTTGAATATCTCTCCAAATTTTAAATGCCAAGCACTCTCCGGGAGTTCTACCGAAATCTTTCGCGATAGCATCCATGCTTTCACGAATTTCGTACGATTTCACTAACTCTCTCGCTTGATCTTCCGTGAACTCTTTCCTCGCGATGAACTCGGCAGCCGCATTTCTTTTCCTACTCGGTAAAATGTTAATCTGACTTAAGCACGGCGCGCCTGAATATTCGGATTCAAAATACGAGAGTAACTCGTCCGGAAACTCTTTAGATGATTTCAGTGATGCATACGTCGCCAACCACGTTTGCCACAACACTTGTTCTTTGTTTTCAATGCCAGTTTCGTCGAAAATTCGGTCCGGCACGTATCCCATTTTCTGCAACGCCGGAATATACTTTGCCAACTGAAACCAGTGTCCAGCGCGTTGACTAAGCATCATGATCATCTGATTCGCATCCAAATCTTCGGTAACTTTTTGATCATCGAATGTTGGTGGTGGTTTAAACTGCTGCTCGAATGAACCGGTCATTTCTTCCCCGGGAGCTAAATATGTTGGTCTCGGGCCGCCTCCGCCGGCGTTGCTCGTGCCAAACTTGACGCCCCCCATTGGTGTGTCTGGATTCAATGCACCGCTCTCCTCGTCGTATTCCTTACCAGCTGGTGGAGTTTGTGGTCTACCACCAAAATGTTGCTGCCCTGGTTGGCTTCCAGGCATCGATATGGTTTGGCCTTGTGTACCGCCGCCGCCTGCTGCGTAGCCGCCGGGTGACATACCCGGAATCACGTCCGTGGGAAAGTCTTCCATGCCAGGGATGATTAAACCACCTCCTGGTTTCTTCCCAGGACCAGAGGATGACGACGACGGTGGTGGTGATGGTCGACCCGGTGGCCCTCTCGGGCTTCCGTTCGGACCTTTCGGCGGTTGCGGCGGAAAAGCGTGCACTTTTATTTTCGTCGTGCGCTTTATTGTATTATCCCATTTTTGCTGTGCTTGATTTTTCTTCCGCTGTTGAAGCAAGGATGTGAATGGCATCATCGCGCGACGAGATGCTGCCGCTGCAATAGAAGAAGAAGACATGATGATAGATTCTTTATATTCCTGCTCGTTATGTATTAACGCCCACCACGTCCGAGCGCGCGCTTCTTTTTATAACGAGAGAATTATGAAGAATTTTTTTATCTGCTTTTCGTCGTCGTCAAACAAGCCACGAAGGCAAGAATTTTCTCCTTTTGTTCTTTGAAAAAAACTCCCTTCTCCTTGTTTCTTTTCCTGTGTGCTGCCTCATAGTTTTGACGCGAATACATTAGTCTTAAAACATGGCCGTCGGAAAGAATAAAAGACTCTCGAAAGGGAAGAAAGGATCGAAGAAGAAAGCGTAAGTGACCGTGAGCTCGTATACTTTCCGAGAGAGACGTCGCGACTCGCCCTTTTGGGGCGCTGGACGCATTCGTTCTTTTGCGATGTGGAGGAAGGAGGAACACGCCCTTGCGAACACATGTGAAACAAACGCGCCCTTTCGTTAAGGATGTGCCCATCCAAGAAGAGGCTGGTTGAGTTATGCGTGTACACGAAGTAATTTTATACGTGTTGCACGTGTTCCGAACCGTATGTCTTCATCGCGGGATGCGTATGAGCGCGTGCATTCACATTTTTCAAGAGGGCTTGTTACGCACAAAAGACCGAGTCGCGCAACGAGAAAGGAAAATTGTCCTTTCGTAGCGCGTAGAGTTAAGACGAACGAACAGTTTCGAATACAAATCGATGAATTATATTCACCGTCTGTTGTTCGATGTCTTTCGACCGTTTGCACTCGTGTGTTACCTTCGCATCACTGCGATTTCTCTCTCCTCTCAAAATTTGCGCGCGCGCGTTCTTTTTAGCCCTTTTTCTCTCTTTTCCCTTCATTCACTAACCACAATGCATTTCTTCTCTCTTATTATTTGAATTTGAACAATAAACAGCGTCGATCCGTTCTCCAAGAAGGATTGGTACGACATCAAGGCCCCCTCCATGTTTACTGTTCGCAACGTTGGTAAGACCCCGCAAACAAGAACGCAAGGTACAAAGATTGCCTCGGATGGTTTAAAGGGGAGAATCTTTGAATGCTCGTTGGCGGATTTGAACCAAGACGAGGATCAAGCGTTCCGTAAGATGTTCTTGAAGTGTGAAGACGTCCAGGGTAAGAACGTGTTGACGAATTTTTACGGCATGGACTTCACCACAGATAAAATCCGCTCTTTAGTCAGAAAGTGGTTTTCTTTGATTGAGTGCTTCGTCGACGTGAAGACGACGGATGGGTACACGATGCGCGTTTTTTGCATCGGTTTCACCAAGCGTCGCGTGGACCAAACGAAGAGAACATGTTATGCTCAATCAGCGCAAATCCGCAAGATTCGCGCGAAGATGGTTGAAATTATCAAAAGAGAGTGCGAATCGTGCGATTTGAAGGAGTTGGTTTTGAAATTTATCCCGGAAGTTATCGGGAAGGAGATTGAGAAGTCGTGCTCGGGTATCTACCCGTTGCAAAACGTCTATTTGAGAAAGGTGAAAATGTTGAAGACGCCGAAGTTTGACGTGACGAAGTTGATGGAAGTTCACGGCGATTACTCTGGTGAAGAGGTTGGTCAGCAAATTCCGAGAGCTGAGGAAGCAAAGCCAGAAGCCGCTGCCGCGGAGGAATAAAACTAAAAAAGTAACTAATAAAAATTGGTGGGTGTTCGAGAAGAGAGAGAGAGAGAGAAAGAGAGAGACGATGGAGAGATGAATTGAGGAGGTTGGAGAGAAAATAGACATTAAACAACTGATGCTAGTGTTTATGATGGCATAAATACGAGCTTAAAACAATAGAATTTTAAATTGAAACAAAGTATGTACGTACAAAAAAACGGTACGACCAAATTGTATTCGCTTCCCTTCGATTTTTAAAAGAGTGTGTATGTGCGTGTGTGTTATGTTATATGTATCAAATCAAAATTTAAAACATGGCCTTGACGGTTTCGAATCGCGCCGCACCGGCGATATCGCCAGACAAGCACAGCGTCGGATTCGATTTTAACATTTGCGCGGCTACTTCTGCCAAATCTTGCTTCGTCAACGTGTTCACTTCGGCGATGAATTCTTCCGGCGATTTTCGGTGGTTGTACGTCAAGATTTGTCGCCCAATGTCCTCGGCAACGACAGCTTTCGATTCCAGGTTCATCAAAATAGAAGAAATGGTCGCTTTCTTCGCTCTTTCAACTTCTTCATCCGTGATTTGGCTCGAGTTTGCAACCGCGGATAACTCCTCGGCCATAACGGCAAGCATATCGTTAACGTGTTGTCCATCTGTCATGGCAGAAATCCCAACGATGCCGGTATCGTTGTAAATCGAGTGAAACGCCGTGCAGTTTTGAGCCCAACCATATCTATTGAGTACACGCGTGTACAATCTAGAGTACATTCCTTTACCTGGACCACCCGCGGAGAAGGATCCGCCACCTCCAAGCAACATGGATAAAACCGTCACCGCGGTGGAACGCTTCGCGTCTCTCCATCCGCCTTGGAATTCAAAGCCTAAAATCAAACTCGTGAGAGGAGATTCATTCTTCACTCGGAAATCACCGCCCATATACATCGACGGAATTTCTTTGCTCGTTGTCGTAGCAGATCCTTTACTGACAGTTTCCAACATTGGACTTGCGATGGAAACTAACTCTTGGTGATCCGCGCCCGAAGCCGCCAAGACCATTCTCGGCGCGACGTAGTTTTCGGCGACAAATTCGCGCAAAGCGTCGCCATCAATAGCTTCTATAGATTCTTGCGAGGCTAAAAGTGGGTTTCCTAATCCTCCATCGTACGCCGTCGCGTGCACAGCTTCCATCAACATAGCTTGTGGATTCATTTTGAGGTCTTCGATTTCTTTCTTCAAGTCTTTCGCCATGTTCGCGACTTCGTGGTTGGCAAGCTTTGGGTTCAAAGCCGAATCGCACAGCAACTCCACCGCTTCTGGTAAGTGTGTTTTCAATGCATCCACGGTGTAAGACATTTGTTCTCTCGACGCTGCGGCCAATAAACTCGCGCTCATCACTTCTGCCTCTTTCGTTATTCGAAAGTTTGTTCTATTCATCGTCGCTTTGAAAGCCATTCTTTCGAGCATGTGCGAAGCGCCCGACATGTACCGCTGCTCGTACTTACTCCCGCTTTCCAAGTATAAACCAACCGCCATGGTTGCCCCGGGAGTGTTTTCCGAGGCAATCGTGGCCCCGTTTGAAAGCGTCGTGATCAACGTCTTTGGCCCTTCTTTCGGGTAGATCGGGCTTTCGGGAACGATAACATTCGGCATAGGTTCGTCCATCGGCGGTTGCTTCGTCGCCGATCCACCAAAGATTTGGGAGAAAACGGACTGTTTAGGAGTTGCAGCAGCAGATCGCTCTTTCAAAGCCGGCAAAGACTGCGCCAAAGAGGAGGAAGTTTTCAAACCTCTTCGTAAAACGTTTCGACTACTCATTTTTTGTTCTTCTTAGGGAGACGACACGATCCTTCTTCTTTCTCTTTTGTTTGATGAGAGCGTGTGCGTTTGCGTGTTCCTGTGTTCAAATGCTCTGTCTCTCTGTGGTATAGCACTAATTCCACTCGCGAGTTCGGGACTTCGAGCGCGTTTGTGTGTGCAACAGCAAAATTTGTGTACGCGTCACACCACCGGAACGAAGTGTGAAGAGAAAGAAAAAGAAAGGATGGTGTTTGATCCTTTTGGCCAAAAGAGTACGAGTGAAAAGCGGAAAACACAAGAGAAGGAGAAGAAAAAGGAGGAAAAAAAATTAAAAAAAAAAGAAAAAAAGCAAAAAGGGTGGTCCAAACTCCGTCCCCCTCGCTGGAAAAAGGACGCCTTTCGCCTTTCCAATTTTACTTCTTCATAAATAATTATACGTGTGTGTGTCTTCTGTGTTTGAGAGAGAGAGAGAGGGAGAGTCAGATCAGAGCAGCATTCGTTGAAGATACACGCGCACGCTTACCGCAGCAACAAAGGATCGATCGATCTCGAAACACGCGCTACATCGCACACAGATATCTCTTTTTTTCTTAATTAGAAAAGAAGAATTGTGTTGTTGATGATGATGCAAATTCGAAGTAGTTATAATAATCTTTTCCCCGCGCGAAGTGATATTGGAAGAAGCGCAAAGAAGACGAACGCGAAGGAAAATAATGGTAGGAAGAACAAGAGAGCAATGTCCTCTTCGTCGTCACGATCGTTATCGTCGAAGAAGAACGAGTTCGTGCCGTCGTTTCGAGAAGCTCTAACAGTGAATGTTAAAATAATTGATGTCGACATTCTCAAGCGGTTTACTCGAGAACGACGAGAACAAGAAAGGAATAATCAGACGAAGACGACGAAGACGAAGACGAAACGAAAGGATATTGAAAATAAAAAGACGACTACAAAAAACAAGGATACGAAAGCAGTCGTTTCCGTCCCTTCTTCACGCGGCCAATCATCACCAACGCCTTCCTCTATTACTGCCACTTGGCTTTCGTATTACACGTTTGGCGCGGCAGCGGTCACCACCGTCGCTGCGGGCGTATTCTTCTTCATCTTTGGGAAATCAGAAGAAAAAGGACGCGAAAGAAATGATGATAGCGATGATGCGCCTGTTCGATCGATAACATATTCATTCGATACCCCGCAAACAGCAGCGGTTAGAAATAATGCGCCGAGACCTCCGAGACAAAGCAAAGACCGGCAGCAGCGAGAACAAAGAGAAATTTTATGGAGAGAAGACGAAGACGTCAATCCATTTTTGAAACAGATGAAAGATCCGGGCATCACGTCCACCCCTCAACAGCTCAAAGATAACACCATTCCACGACGACGACCACGACGACCACCGCCGCCGACTCCGCAATTATCACCACCTCGTTCATTCGAAAATGAACCGTCGGCGGGAAAAATATCATCATCCCCTTCGTCGACAGACTATGTGGTACCTAAACAAGTTGAAGAAGAAATTGAACGACCGAGAGGGAAATGGACAGTGGCTACCTTTTTTGATGGGGAAAAGGTGAATGAAATCAAGAAAGAGTTCAAAAAGAGAAATCAAGCTTTAGACAACGAACGGTACGACGCCATTACGAATTCATCGTTGTCCACAAAAGAAGATAGACGAAACCCCCACTTCAAGAAAGTAGAAAAGGAAAAGAAAGTCAGAGAAGCTGCGCGACGACGAAGAAATAGTTACTTCGCCGCGGTGTCTTCGAATCGGTACGCGACAACGACGAAAGAACTACTCGATCTCGAAGAGAAAGTCAGAGAAAGATTAGCATCGAACACTCCCGTGTTTGATACCGAGGGTACCTTTTTTAAAAATGAGAGCAGAAAAGAAGCCATGGCACTATACGGCATCGCCTTGGGAAAGCTATTTTATGAAAAGTCTCCCACGACAATTGTTGGCGAAGGTACGTTCTCGGACGTCTTTTCGGCACAGAAAGGTACAGCAAGGGCTCCATCATCTCCATCGTTGAATAAAGCAGACTTCTTTACGCAGGGTGAATGCGTTTTGAAGTGTTCTGCACCGTTCCCGGGCAGAGATCCTTTCGATGCTCCTCAAGGAGACGGGTACGGTTTTGGCAAAGTCGAAACGATGGTGTTAACTACGCTACCGAAACATCCAGCGATTGTCGAAGTTATCGCGGCGTTTCTAGAAGCTGATAGGAACGAATCGTATTTATTATTGAAAGATGTGGGAGAAAACGCGCATGAAGCGAGAAAGAAAGGACGATTGACACCGAGAGAGTGTCGTGCGATGGCGCGTCGTATTTTGCATGCGTTGAAACATTGTCACGAACGTAACGTCATTCATCGCGACATCAAGTCTGGAAACATTCTCATCAAAGGCAGAGAAGGTTCCGAGGATTTTGATCGAAAAGCAACGCTGGTAGATTTCGGTGTCGCACATTCTCAAACGGCTTGTGAGTTATACTTTCCGGAAACAGTTAATAACGAACAGGATGGTTCTAAATCGCTCGCTGGGAAAATTACGTTCTGTTCGGTCGAGTACGATCCGAGCAGCGGAACACCTGGGTATCAAGCCCCAGAAGTTTTACTCGGAAAATATACACCACCTGCAAAAAAAGAAGGCGAAATAGTCAACGACGATGAAGTTGAAAATAGCAATGACATCGTCAACAACGGAAAGGTATCGATGGAAACGTACGCGAAAGTTGACATTTTTGCGTTTGGTGTTGCCATGTACTTTCTGTGCACGGGAAAAGAAATCTTCGCGGACTCTTCAGATGCCGGAGAGAACACGACGACAAAATCGAAGCAAAAAGCTAGGGCGATGTCCGCGATGGAATTAAAACGTTTAAATCGAAAAGAGCTCGACCTAGATGCGAAAATTCTCACGCAGATGCTTACTTATCCCGATTTTCGTCTCGCGTCTTCGCAAGAAAAAAATATGCGAGAACGTTACGGTAACTTGGTGAAGAACCAAAACGAAGTCATCCAATCGACGACGCTTACGGAGAAAATCATTGAAGATTTATCAGGTCGACAACCCGTGGCGTTTTGCAAACTGATCGCGAGTTGCTTAAACGTCGATCCGAGTAAAAGACCGAGCGCGGAAGAAGCGCTCGCGTGGGAGAACGCCTTTGTCGGTATTGACAGAGACGAAGACATTCGGGCGTTTGAAAAGACACCGTGGATGATGAAGAGATGATAAAACCACAAGATTTGTACATAGCCTATGATTGAGAGATAGATTGCGCGAATTAATATTACACATAGCAAAAAAGCGAGTAACTTTGCATGCTCTCTCTCTCTCTCTCACACACACACTTCTTT
>Ga0208277_1001968_pt1 | contig 11842 bp, 6 predicted proteins | sample ETNtaG_5_FD_185782 | JGI IMG/M metagenome (GOLD analysis project Ga0208277, IMG submission 185782) | Marine microbial and viral communities from oxygen minimum zone, Eastern Pacific Ocean - ETNP201406SV205 (SPAdes) (version 2) | ecosystem: Environmental > Aquatic > Marine > Oceanic ...
CGAGGAGGAAAGAGAAGATGGAGTAACTCAAAGAAGTGACGGTAGCAGTATGGAGAGATTGGGGGCCACGTTCACGCCTGGTTTATCCTCGGATGCACCCGTTGTCGTTCGAAGACAAGCATTTGTAAACCTTGGCCGTTTTGCCCGGACTATGTGTCCGAAAAAAGGTGCATGTCAAGGGAACGTTGTGGAGGAGCTTTCTGCCAGAGCGTGGCTTGCCGGCTACGAAACGGCGTTGCTACCCACAGACAAAGATACGAAGGAAGAAGTATCGTGCAGCGAGACTTTAACCAACGACGTTTTATCGTCTACAGATATAGAGACAATCGCGAGACGCGTCAAGGGTGCCTCGAGTGTTGACGGCAATGATTTGCCCGTTGTTCCGTTTCCAAGTGATGAAGAAGATGAAACGGCGGCGAATTTATGGTTCGATTACGCGCCCATACAAGGCAAGTGTAGACCGTTAGCGGAACCTGAAGATGCGTGGACGGTTGAAAACTGCAAGGAAATCGACGACGCGGACGCAGCATTAATGATACAGTATTACAAAAGACCAAAGAACATAAACGAAATAATCAAAGGCGTTCGATTGGTTCCTGAAAAGGTTGAAGTAATTATTATCAATGATTCAGAGTCCGACCACTGGTTGTGGCGAAAGCAACTCGACAGACCCGGTGATTTTTTGATATACATGCACAACAATCACGAAATTCGAGCATACAACCGCGCGTCGCTTTTCGCAAATTCGAACATGCTCGTCACTTTGCAAGACGACGATGTCCCCACGGGTACGAAATGGTTAACGCAAGCATTGGCGCTGTTCGAAAGCCATCCAAAACTCACGTTTCTCAGCGGATATCGGGCAAGAGGGGGCTTCCCGGGTGGGAACTATGGTTTAGGACGCGGTAAGATTCCAACCACGGATAAGAAAGCAAACGTGCCTTTCATGTTTGCTTACAAATTAGTCGCCGGACCACTATTTTATCGACGAGACGTGTTTATGCGGACTGGGATGTTTATGCTTTTGTTTTCATGCGCGGGAGATCCCGGTATCCATTTTGAGTACGAGTACTCGTTGCGCACGTGGTATTACGAATATCAAGCTGGTTTATATACTTGTAATTTTAAGCATCACGTCGGCGATTGGAAAAGTTCTGGAACGCGGGCCAGTAAAGAAAAGGAAGCGCGTAGACGATTAGTAGGGGTCAGGAACTCGCAAAACGTGAGGTTTATGTATAAAGGATTAGCTGGCGGGGGCAAAGAAGGCAAGTTGCTCGTGAGAGCCGGGGCGATACAAAAGATATTTGCGAGCGGCAAGCCCACAAATGTGGTTATTTAATTGAAGACAGTTACCTTGCAATCTAATACACATACTGCGGATCCAATTGAAGATGACGAAAATGCCATTCAGAAAGTTTCGTCTCTCTCTGCTTTCGAAAAAAAGAGTGCTTCACCGTCAACACGAAACGGAACTGATACGCGTGAAACGAGCTGACGTGCTTACGTGTAATCTATTCACCCCACCCTTCTCCTCGACTTCGTACTCGCACGCAATCTTCCTTTTTGCTCCTATGTTTTCTAATACTATTCGACGTTCTTCGTCGTTCGATACAGAACACACTCCGTTTACAGCAGTAAATGCTCCACCACCTTCCTCTTTCTCATCCAATCCTACTACACGTCTCGCTTCGCTCTCGTATTCACGTTTCACCGAATCAATCCAGAGACGCTCAATGATAAAATTTAATTCGCATTTCTCGCCAATCTGTTTTCGCAAAGATGCCGCTCGAGCCGCTGTTCTCTCAATGAGTTGTATCTCATATGCAGCCTGAGCAAAATCTTCTTGTTTCGCTTCATTAACGTTGTAGAAAACGGATGCACAAATGTCACGACATCTTTGAAGCTTCTCATCTAAGAGCGAATGCATCGATCCCGCGCAGCGCAAATTATTCACACACGACTCTGCATAAATACAAAACGCCGTGTTTGCACCAAGTGCGCACAAGTAACGTAATGTGGTATCAAATTTGGCCGTTTCTAGTAAATGCAACACGCGCTCACCTTCGGTAATTGGATCGAATAGCAGTTTTTGATCTTTAGCGGCGATAGGCTCTGCGTCTTTGAACATAGTTTCCCACGTGTTTCCTGGCTTGGACATGCGTTCTGATAATTTCCCGTCAACGAAATCGCGAGGTGAATGCCAACGCACGAAATCAACAAACTGCGCTCGCGGATTTGCAGCCTTGAACGCGCACATGTCAGAAGTAAGCATGCTGTTTGCTACTGTTACACGTTCGTCACATTCTCCTTCTGTATAAATAGGATATAGCTGCGTTTCAGGCTCGCGAATGAGCACTTGCGGAGCTCCTATTAAACGCATCTCTAACTGGCTTTTCAAATCTGATTCTTTTCTTTTTTCACCAAAATCTTCTGTGAGCATAACTTCACTTGCATCTTCAAAAGTATCTTCTGTTTTCTGCGATGCTTTATTGCTCGCGGCGACCGCAGTGAGAGAGACATCGTCGTTCAATAGCGCATTCAAATCCAAATCATCGTCTGTTTTCCATACACTTGCGTTTGCATTCTGTTTACTTTCATTCGAAACGTCAGAATTTTTTTTCTTTAACTTCAGCGGGTCACGTTTGATGACGTCTTTAGATGATTCCGGTTTGGTACAACGAAGACGGCGATGTATGCATGCGTTCAACAATTGTAGTTGTTGCTCCAAAAGACATGCAGAGTGATCGACCTCGATCGCTTCTATTCCATGTCCTGACATTCTTGGCAAAGGTTCACCACGTTCCCAATGTTTGTATCGCAACTCTTTCGTAAACTTTCTCCATAATTCAGCAATCGCGCGCGCGCTTTTTAGCTTCATTGCGTGTACGGACACTCTCGAGAGAAGCGAATTACACCCTTTCGCTGTTTTAGGTATGCCCACAATCGTATTACCTTCGGGAAACTCATCATCTGAATTAGTAAAGTCCTCGAATATGTCTAGCAGAAAATCGTCCAAGACAGCTTCTGGTGGTGTGTGCGGTGGTTGTGCGCGTAATCGATCCGTCCACCACTCATCGGATGCAATCTCATCCGCGCTCGCCGAAACATATAGGTCGTTGTTCTCACCGCGGTTTAAATAAATTTCACTCGAACATATGTGTAATAGCTCTGCTAAGCCAAAATCATGTGATGATTGAGTCCCGGAAATTTGTGTAATATCCATAGGCGGCGATCCCGAAAGCGCGGCGATGCCACCGATGAGGACGCCATTAGGTATCGATCTAATCGTGTACATATCTGCGTTTTCTAAACCATCTTCGATAAATTCTCCTTCTAAATTGGTATTGTTAAGCTCTATATCACGTTCAAAGAAACAGTCTAATTCAATGCTATCGAAGGGATCCGTTAGCGTTACCCATCGCGCCCAAATTTGATCCTCGTCCCAAGAAGGAGAAGGATGTGGAGACGTCTCTTCGATAACAATATCGCGTTCTATGTCATCTTCATCCGAAACTTCTTCGAGCATACCTGTATTGTCTTTGATAGAACAATTCGAACCATCCATAATTATGCGATAACAAACCGTCGTTCGGACGACTGCGGCGAGCTGAATCAAGTTTTGAGCAATGGAAAAGACGACTTTACTTGTGCTTGAAAGTGCGCAGAATGCATTTTCACTGGTAAATCCAACCATCGAATCTGATTCGTAAAAACACGATGAACCTATATCTTTCGAAAATGAAATGCCGACGATTGAATTCCTATTTGAAGACCTATCGATAGGTGTGAACACTGGAAAATCATTACTCGTCAAATTATTCAACGCTACGGAAGCGGCGCTTCGTATCGTAGCCGCCTCGTCGTTGTCGGCGAACCTCTTGCTATAACTCATGGGCTCAATAACAAAAAATGTATCGCATCTGAACCATCTCTGCAAGTTCCTGCTCGTATTATGATCGCTCCTTGCAGTACCTCTTATTTTCGTCTCCTCGAAATCAAAGTGCAAAGATACCATGTACGAATTTCTCCTAAAATGCATCTTATGTTCGATTTCTTTTGACACCGACGCGTGATACGGCCCTCCAAACTCGCTCGATCGTTTCAACGATTCATCTTGTACGAGCGCTTCAAATTTTGATGCGAATAACCAGTCGTTAAACGCGTATTCGAAAGAGGAAACGAGCTTTTCAAAGGGCGATTTTAACGAGAAATCGAGAAACGAACTTTCCCCGGCGCGCTTTTGTGCAAAAGTATCTTCTTCTTCGACGAAGGTTTCTGATATCTCTAAGGGTGTTAAGAGCTCCTCAATGATGTGTTCTTCGTCTGAATCAGTTGTCATCTTACTCGCGCTCGATAGTGTTGATACCTCTCTTCATATCAAAATTTAGGGGATTCTCTTGGTCGAAGAGAAAGTGTTGTGAGAAGTAAAATACTGGCGAAAATTCGTTATTTCTACAAGTTACGTTACCTCATGTCGACGCAAAATCCATTCACAGATCTGACACAAACCGGGTCGCCGGTGGATTTCTCCAAGTTGCGCGAGATTTACAAGAGGAACATCATGAAAGTCGTGAATAAACTGAAAGGAAGAAAGAAAACGTTAATAATGGATCCGAAGGTCTCCGGCGTTCTCAACCAGTGCATTCAAACTTCAACTTTGAAACAACACGGCATCGATCAACTATATTACTTAGAACCAGGAGGGGAACTCGATGCGAGCGTAGATGACGTCGTATTTTTTTGTCGACCGCGTTATGAGATGATGAAGACGATTGCTGAACACGTTTTGAATTTGAGAGATGCAAGGAGACAGTTGATTAAAGAAGTGAGAAAGCAAGAACAGACGGACGAGAAGTGCAGTTTCGACATTGACGAACATCCGGACGTGGCACCTTTACCGACGATGACAGTATGCATGGTACCGAGAGTCACATCACTCTGCATGAAATTCTTGGATAATTTAGGTATTCTAGACATCGTAAAGTTGCGACAATGCGATATAAACTTCCTTCCGATTGAACCGGATGTTTTAACGTTAGAATACGAAAGCGCGTATCGAGAAATCGCATGTGAAGGACATAATATGCCTGCTTATTACGTCGCATCTGCTTTGCACAAGCTTCAGCGCGATATCATTGGTTTAGTACCGCTCGTTAAAGGCAAAGGACGATTAGCAAAGGACGTATCTGAAATTATGTTGAGGTTGAGAAGAGAAGCAATTGTAGAAGGGGAAGTAGATATGATCGAACCGGGCGAAGAGGCTGGAGAAAGTTTAGTAGATGCAATCGTTTTACTCGACAGAGAAGTAGACACGATAACACCTTTCTGCACGCAGCTCACGTACGAAGGCTTGACGGATGAGATTTTGGGCATGAAAAATGGCGTCGTTACAATTAAATTAAAATCTGGTGATGATGAAGAGTACGCCGCGAGCTCTGAAGACGAAGAAGGCAAAACACCAACAAAGGTTATTAAGTCTCGATTATCCTCGAACGATGTTTTATTCAAAGAAATCCGAGACTTGAATTTTGGTAAAGCATGCAGCGTCTTACGCGACCGGTCGACAGAAATGCAAGCGCATTATCAAGCATTGAAAGAGGGCAAAGTAGAAGATCAAAACGTGAGCGAAATTGGTGATTTCGTTCGAAAATTAAAGGGAAACATTGGTGGTGCCGGTTTAGACTTACACTCGACGTTGGCAAAAACCTTATTAGATAAATCTAAGTCGTATTTTTTCAGGCAAAAACTTGAAATGGAAAGACACTGCATCGAAGGAGGTTCAATTGATGCAGTGATAAGTCAAATAGAGGAGATGATTTACAGAGGCGAGTCGTGGGAGATGGCGATGAAATTGGCGTGTCTAGCTTCACAAACGTACGGCGGTCTTCCAGAGAAGAAGTTCGACTCGATTAGAACAGACGTGATGCATGCGTACGGGGCCGTGGGCATCTTGAACTCCATTGTCTTAGAAAGAGCCGGTTTATTTTACGGCAAAGAGTCATCGGCAGAGGATCCAAATCGACTAGCTTATCAAAACGTCAAGAAACCTATGAAACTCGTCGTTGATTCGGTATCCGAAGAATCTTCAAACGATATCACGTTTGCGTACTCGTCTTCGGGATACGCTCCGTTATCGATTCGCCTCGTTCAACTTGCCATTCGCGGCTCTTGGAAACACCACGAAGAAACGCTCAAGCATTTTTGCGGTGGCGAGTCATTCGAACTCGGGCAATCCTTGAACGAGTACGGTGGCGCGGTGCAAACGAGCGCAAATTACCATTCGCTCTTGAAAAAAATTAGCTTAGCAAAGGATAAAAAGTCATCGTTAGATATATCTGGATATAAGAAGAAACCAGTCGTGTTAGTTTGTTTCATTGGTGGCGTTACGAGCGCTGAGATTTCGTGTTTACGGCAGATGTCAAAATCGAGTGAGGTTGGCGTCGATTTCATCGTAGCCACGACAAAAGTCATCACTGGAGAGAACCTTTTGAGAAACATGAATCAGAAAGAAGACTTGGGTATATACGACGAAAGCGATGGCGATAGAGGCGTTCCGTGGTCCATATTAAAAACTAGATAAGATGCTAGAAAGAAAGTTACTAAACAGAGATTTAGTTTTGACTCTTATTGTTTGTTTTCGTTCATTTCTTTGACTCGCTTAGCGTTCTACCAATTGATTATTTTGCGCGTGCGTATCGTTTACATTCAAACAAAAATGCCGCGTTGGTCACTCGAATCTCATCCACGATTTTCTTCGCCTCTTCTCCACTCGCACTCGTTTTCTCGCACGCGTCCGTATATTTGACCAGTAATGAACTCAACGTTCGCTGCAAAATGTCCATGCCGCGATTATAGTTGGAAAAGAGCGACACAATTTCGCTATTTATTTTTGTAATTTGTTGTTTCCACTGTTCCGAGAAATTTTTTAAAATCTGTATCGACTGCTCGACCGCTACATCCGGCGAAGATTTCCCATATTCTAAACTTTCAATTTGGAGTAATGCGTCGCCAAAATGCGTTTCTAATTCAATCTGGACGAAAGCATCCGTCTCTATAATCAACTGTTCGTCAAAGAAACCGAGTTCATGTTCTAAGTTTTCATCTGCGACCAAAATCTGATGGATCAAATCGTAGTTATTCAACAAGAAGCACGAACGTCGTTTCGGCGTGGTGAACCGCTCACTGAGTTTAACGAGTAAATCGTATTGTGCTTTGCGTAAACGCTCCAAATTATTTCGCAACTGGTTATCCCCGCCCTCTAACTTTGATAATACCGTCATGGATGCCGTAAACTCCGCGTACCTTCGCGTGACGTAGTGCGCGGAAACATCATCGACGAATAATTTCGTTTGATTTTTCGCGTTTTCGCTCGCCGAAACGACCGATTTGATGTGCGCATCGAAAACCGTCTTAAACTTGGGCCACAGCATAATGTTTACCTTATCCAGGTGCGAATCCAAGGATGGAATTCGTCTTTTCTGCATTAATTTCTGGTGACCGCGGTTGATCAAAATAGCTAGTGCTAATCCGATGGCGTCAAAATTCGTACTAATTTCACTTTGCACGTATTCATCTATCACTTGTAACGGTTGTGCAAATACGTCGCGGAATATTTGTGAGTCGCCTTTCCAAAAATCTATGCAAAACAAGTACTCAAACGTAGCCATGTCGACTAATAATTTTTGGGAGCTTCGAAAGAGTACTTCCCAGGAAAGTTTAGAACCAGAATTGGAGTGCGCTATTATTGGCGCAGCCGTTTCTAAATTCGCGAGAATATTTGCGCGCTTTCCTAGGGAGAAGTTCGTGTGCATCTTTTTACCATCGTTTCTCGTTAATGTCGAACTTCCTTGTCCAAGCGACGATAAGAAGTGACTGCTACTAACGCCACCACTATCACCATTAGCATTAGCGTTATTGCCAGATGTCGATGCAGACAATAGCGTGGCAGGCGAGGAAGAAGCCGAGGCTGACGAAGCCGAGGTATCGACGTCGCCGATGCATTGACCACTCTTGTTCTTCGACGAAGACCTTGATTCGAGTTTAAGAACGCTTAGCGCTGAAATGTAATTTTGCAACGCCATCTTTAACACTTTACCCATAGTTTCCACGTACAATGCCCTAATTTCTCGAAAAATATCCGCACCGTGCACTTGAAGGAAATCCACGAGAGGTTTATATTTTTTCAAGACGTTGGTTTGCAACAACTGAATGTTCGTTTTAGGCTTCCTCAACGAATGAAACTTCTGGATAAAGAAATCGCGTATTTTCTGAATAGCTTTAATTCGTAATCGTTCTAGTTCTGATTCAATGTCCGTAAACGCCGCGTACGTCGCATCTTCGCCGCCTCTTCGTTTCACGTCTCTCTTAAATATGAGTTTTTCCGAAAGCGCTTTGCAGACTTGTATGTACTCCGTGCCATCGCCAACTTCTGTGGATAAAACTTTCGCGATTAAATCTGGCGATATCGTCAGCTGTTCTACGTATTCTCCGAGTGCTAACTCAGTCTCTTTGCACTCCAATAATCTTTGCGTGACGTGGCTGGAAGAACTTTGCAAGCTTGATATTTCTCCACTGATTTTCCCTAAATTCGTTTGGAAGTTTGACAAAACGTTCTCGATGTGTGCGAGCGTTTCGTCGCAGTTCTGAATCTTTTCCTGCAAATGCACCAAGTTATCGCACTCTTTCGCGTGTTCTTTGATGGATTCGCTCTCGAGTTTGTGTAAGCGATCGTTCGCAATCGAGGCTTTCTCGTTGAGTTCCTCTAAAGAGGCACACTCTAGCACATTCTTCACGATTTCGTGTCCACTGTACTTTGAGATTAAGTCAGAAATCTCCTCCGGAGAGAGGACGTCTCCCCTGTCCTCTTCGATGAGGAGACCGTCAACTTCAACGTGTGAACCCATACTTTCGTTTATATTATACGCACTATATAACGCAACAATGTCTATACAATTTAGTCGGTGTGATGCGTTGTTGTTGTTTGTTGTTGTTGTTGTTCTTTTGGATGGTGCGTGTAAATTGTTGAGAGAGAGAATTCCACGAAAAAACAAAAGAAAAAACTAGCATGCAATAATCACTTGTGAAGTTGAAGAAAGAAAAAGATACGGCACGCGTACCTGGTACCTAGGTACGCATTATTTTAATTTAAATCAAATCGGCTACATTCACGGGCATTTCATCGATTTGCGTCGAGTAAAATTGCTCGATATCTCTCAGCGCCTGCGTGTCCTCCGATTTCAAAAATGTGATTGCCACGCCTTTTCTTCCGTACCTCCCGGAACGACCGATTCTATGGATGTAGTTTTCTCTGTTGTTTGGCAAATCATAGTTTATGACCAGAGAGACTTGTTGGACGTCGATACCTCTGGCCCAAACGTCTGTGGTGATCAAAACTCTCGTCGTTCCACCTCTAAATTCCGCCATGATGGCTTCTCTCTCCTTTTGCGGCATGTCGCCATGCATAGACGACACCGTAAAATTGTTTTGTCGCATCTTTTCCGTCAACCAGTCTACTTTTTTCTTCGTGTTTACAAATATAACTGCCTGAGTGATGGTTAAAGTATCGTACAAATCGCACAGCGTATCAAATTTCCACTCTTCTTTTTCTACTGCGACGAAGAATTGCTTGATACCTTCCAACGTCAACTCATCTCTCTTGACTAAAATTCGAATCGGATCTGTCATGAACTTTGACGTCATGTCTAAAACTTCGTTCGGAAGCGTCGCCGAGATCAAAACGACTTGCGTTTCCGGCGGGAGGTATCGATAAATGTCATATATTTGCTCTTTGAATCCTTTGTTGAGCATTTCGTCGGCTTCGTCGAGAATCAACGTTTTAATGTTCTTCGTTCTCAAGTTGCGTCTTTTAATCATATCGAAGACTCTCCCCGGCGTCCCCGAAACTATGTGCACGCCGTAGTCTAATTTTCGAATGTCTTCGCCTATGGAACGTCCACCAATGCACGCGTGCACTTGAACGTTCATGTAATTTCCAAGTGCTAACGCTGTTTTCTCGGTTTGTACCGCTAATTCTCTCGTCGGGGATAACACCAACGCCTGCACTTCTCTTTGCGTTATATCGACCATTTGACACAAGGACAAGGAAATCATGCTCGTTTTCCCGGTTCCCGATTGCGCTTGCGCGATGACATCTCTCCCGCTCGTAATTGGCAAAACGGCTCTCTGCTGAATCGCGGATGGCTTTTCAAATCCGTACGCGTATAATCCTCTCAATAAATCTTCTCTGATCCCCATACCGTCGAACGTGGAAGTGATGTTCACTTCTTTCGACGTCTCGAATTTCATTCTCTTGTCTTCGTCGAAGTCAATTTTGTTGTCGCCTCCGCCCATGATGAATGAATGAATGGAACAAGAAGAAGAAGAAGAAGAAGAAGAAGAAGAAGAGTGTTTGCTGCGTTGTTGTCGATTATAGTATTTTCTCGCGTTTCGTGTGTGCGTGAGTTAACCTTTTCTTCTTCTTCTTCCGATCCGCTTGGTTACGAGATCTTACGCACTTTGTATATGCGCGCGTGAAAGAGAAAGAGTTAGAAAGAAGTGACGGCGTGTTGTTGTTCCTTCCTCTCATCGAGAGGAGTGCATCACACAGTTTTCGTTTTTTTTCGTTTTTCGTTTGTTTTTTTTTGTTCGACGAGAGAATTTTCGTTTTTGTTCGAGAGTGGAGAGAGAGGTCTCGAATTTTTGTAACCGAAAGAAGAAAGAAAGATGGGATCAAAGAAAAAAAAGGCGTGGGCATGGGACGAAAAACGAACAAATTTTATCTCTCTCTGAAAGAACAAATACTATATCGCATCATTTTTCACGACAGATAATTAAAGAATGGGATTAGAAGGTGGACCAGAAGGACCAGAAGACCCCATAGCGCAGATCTGCATCTCGTTGGGAACGGTACGTCGTCGGCGGCGGCGCTTTTAAAAATCACATTTTTTTTTGAGGAGAGGTTTTCAAGGAAGAAGAAGAGGTAGCCGCCGAGAAGAATTTCTTTCTCTTCGCATATCAGTGTTCCTATTTCCTGATTTCTTTCCATTCTCTTTCTTTGATTCTCTATTCACACAGGTTTGCGCCATGGGAACGACCGTCGTTTCGATGAAGGATGTGTTCAAAGCTGCGAAGTGGCACGATTGTTACAAGTGCGGAGGATGCAAAGAGATGAAGTGTCAACAGTGCAAAGGAACTGGGAGAGTTGTCGGACAGTTCCCAGAGGATGAATTCGATGACGAAGGACGTTTTTTAGGTGCGTGAATAATCTCCACGTTGTCTTCTTTTATTATTCCTTGCTTCATTATACATTCACTCACCATTTTACATCAAAAACCATGTTGTTTTACAGGTTGGGATAGAAAGATTGAAAAAGGCGATTCTTGGCAGTGTAAATTTTGTAGGGGTCGGGGTACTATTGTATGTACCACCTGTATGGGTACCGGTGGAGAAATATCTGCGGACTCGATCGATTGGAGTAAATTCTCTGGAACGAAGAAGCCGTTTCAGCAGTACGCGCGTAGACACGTTTTCGATAGGTACTACGGTAGCCAAGTCGAGCCGGCATATTTAGAGGTTAAAGAGTACGAACGGTTAGAGAGAATGGATAAGTGGGTTCGACGTAAACAAAAGTTGAAGAATCCGTTCAATAAGTTTTACGCCAATGTGAGAGGTATCGCTGGGGACCAACACATGGGTAAAGTCAAACCGAAACTAAGAAAATACGTCGAGCAAGTTCAAGAGAGGTTGCGTCAGAAGGACGAAAAGTTTGGCGTGACTATACACGCCGAAGAGAGCGCGAAAATGGCGACGATGATGGACAAGAAGAAGAAAAAGAAAAAGACGA
>Ga0208277_1001972_pt1 | contig 11834 bp, 9 predicted proteins | sample ETNtaG_5_FD_185782 | JGI IMG/M metagenome (GOLD analysis project Ga0208277, IMG submission 185782) | Marine microbial and viral communities from oxygen minimum zone, Eastern Pacific Ocean - ETNP201406SV205 (SPAdes) (version 2) | ecosystem: Environmental > Aquatic > Marine > Oceanic ...
GGGAATGTTGCTACTGAAGACTTAGTCTACATGTTAGATGGGATGGGTATAGAGACAGGTGTTGATCAGGAAAAATTGGTTGAGGCAGGTCGGTTCATCAGTGAGATTGTTGGTCGTTCCCCCCAAAGAAAGTTCAATATTGCAAGTTGATAACTTTAAATTGTATAAAACGGACGGTTTAGTAAAAAATATGCAGTTCATCCAGCACCTGAAAACTTATTAACTAATAAAATATCCCCAGGGAGCTCTTTATGAATTTGGAGGTGATGTTTTAAATGAAACAGCTCCAAATTTTTTAAAAAATAGACAATTATCAAATTAAACATATCGTTGAAAACATAAAATTAGAATGGTTTCAAAAATAGCAAAAAGCGGAGAATCTGTAAAGCGTCTAGAAGATGAACGTTTGTTGCTTGGGCAGGGCAGATTTGTTAATAACCTGAATTTTGAAGGACAGGTTTATTTACATGTCGTTCGATCTTATCTTGGACATGCGAAAATAGTAAGTATTCATACTGAGACTACAATTAAAATGCCGGGAGTACTGGCAGTGTTCACAGGTGAAGATTTAATTCGGGATGGAGTTCTACCAATCCCAATGACTTTGCCATTCAAACGTCCCGGTGGACATCCTGCTCTTTCTGAGCCTTATCACGCTATGGCTCAGGGAGTAGTCCGTTTTGTGGGGCAACCTGTAGCAATCGTAATTGCGGATTCTCCTGAAATTGCACTGGAAAGCGGGCAATGTCTGGAAATTGATTACGAAGAAATTCCTGCAGTCACTGATCTTCAGAAAGCAATTGCTCCCGACGCACCTCTTTTGTGTAATGATCTTCCTGATAATGTAGCAGCCTCTCAAGTTGAAGGTGACGCACAAAAAGTTGAAAAGGCCTTTGCCAAAGCTTCTCATGTTACTCGGATGAATCTTGTTAATAACCGAGTGGTGGGAAGCCCCTTGGAACCAAGGGCTTTGGTTTGTGAAATTGAGCCAAAAAGTGGAAATATAATCTTGCATGCAATGCATCAAAGTATTTCAAGACTAAAAAATGTTTTGTGCGAAATATTTCAACTTGAAGCAGATAAGTTGAGAATAATTGTACGGGATATTGGCGGTGGATTTGGAACAAAGGTGGCGATCCATCCGGAAGATGTCTTGGTCGTATACGCAGCAAGGAAAATAAATCGAACAGTTAAATGGACTGCAACACGTAGCGAGGAATTCCAGGCCTCTGTGCATGGCCGAGACCAAATATATTTTGCTGAACTGGCTTTTGACTCTGAAGGTAAAATATTGGCTTTGAGATTAGATATCTTAGCCAATACCGGCGCCTATTTAAATAATCCGGCTCTGATGATTCCACTCGGAATTATGCCCAAAGCAATCACTTCTGTATATCATATTCCAGCATTGTATTATGAGACTCGTTGTGTTCTCACAAACACCGCACCAATTGGTGCTTACCGTGGTGCTGGAAGACCGGAAGGAATTTATCAGATAGAGCGCTTAATGGACCAGGCTGCTCGTGAAATGGGGATAAGTCCGGTTACTTTGCGGAAAATAAATTTCATCCGCACCGAAAGTCTACCCTACACAACAAAGCTAGGTGAGGTTTTTGATAGCGGTAACTTTCATGAAGTAATGAAGATTGCTGTTAGTAAAATGGACTGGGATGGTTTTGGTAAAAGGAAAGCGGAATCTAAAAAACGTGGTCTTTTACGTGGGCGCGGGTTAGCCTGCTACATTGAATGGACTGGAGGAGAATTGGTTGAAACCGTCCGAATTGAAGCTGGGGCAGACGGAACGGTTTCCCTTTTTTCTGGAACACAAGGGATGGGGCAGGGTTTGGAAACAGTTTTCAGCCAACTGCTTTCCGGCCAGCTGGAAGTTCCAATTGAAGCAATTAGGGTGGTGCAGGGAGACAGCGCTAAAGTAAAAGGACTGGGTAGTTTCGGTTCACGTTCATTGTTTGTCGGTGGAAGTGTTTTACTTGCTGGAGCGAAGGAATTTCTGCAAAAAGGGAAACAACTCGCAGCAACAGAACTTGAAGCCGCAATTGTTGACATTCATTACCGTGAAGGTCGTTTTAACGTGGTAGGGACTTCAATAGGAATTGGACTTTTTGAGTTGGCAGCGAGACAGACTGATCATAGTTTTTCAATTGAGACTAAAAAGGAAGTTGAAGGTAGGAGCTGGCCCAATGGATGCCATATTTCGGAGGTAGAAATTGATCCGGAAACCGGATGTGTCAGTTTGGTCAGTCACGGATCTGTTGATGATACTGGTATTCCGATCAATCCTATGATTGTAGAAGGTCAACTTCATGGAGGGATTGCGCAGGGCGCGGGTCAAGCCCTGTTTGAGCTCTCACAGTATGATTCAGAAGGCCAGTTGCTGACAGGCTCTTTTATGGATTATACAATGCCACGATCTGATGATTTACCGTCATTTAGCACAAATATCTTCAAAGACACACCCTGCAAAAATAATCCTCTTGGTGCGAAAGGTGTTGGTGAAATTGGTGTGGTAGGCTCAATTCCTGCGGTTGCTAATGCTATTTTTGATGTATTATGGGAGCATGGTGTTCGCCAATTTGATATGCCATCTCACCCTCAAAAAATTTGGAAACTTCTACAGAACCTCAGAAGTGACTCAAATTAACAAATCTGTTGACTCTGTTTAGATTTAAAACTAGAGTTTTTGTAAAGTATTTTAAGATAAACCATTAATCATAAAGTAAACGAATGACGACACATTTTATTGCACATGATAATACCGACACCGTAGGAGTAGTTGTAGTTGAAAAAGTTTTGGCGGGACAGGAAGTTTCTGGTTGGATCATGGAAACTGATGAAACTGTCAGTATTAAAGCTCTCACAGAGGTGCCTCTTGGACATAAGCTCGCCCTCACTGATATCAAGATTGAAGATACCATTGTCAAATATGGTCATGATATTGGGCGTGCTGTTGAGGACATTCCCAAAGGGGGCTATGTTCATGTTCATAACGTAAAGACAAAGAGGTGGTAATGGAAAAATGGCCTCAGTCTTTTTATGGATATCGCCGAGAAAACGGTAGAGTAGGTGTACGTAATCATGTTGTTATTTTACCAGTAGACGACATTTCTAATGCCTCTGCTGAAATGGTGGGACACAATATCAAAGGTACACTGGCTATTCCTCACAGTTACGGTCGTTTACAGTTTGGTGCAGACCTGGATTTGTTTTTCCGCACGATTATCGGTACGGGGCGTAACCCGAATGTTGCTGCAGTAGTCGTGATTGGAATTGAACCAGGATGGACTCAGCGTGTTGTGGACGGTATTGCCGCAACTGGTAAACCTGTTTCCGGATTCAGTATTGAAGGATGTGGAGACATTGCTACTGTCGCAAAAGCTTCCCGTACGGCCCAGGAATACGTCCAGTGGGCAACCGAACTTCAGCGGGAAGAGTGCCCTATTTCTGACCTTTGGATTTCTGTAAAATGTGGAGAGTCAGATACAACATCTGGATTGGGTTCTAACCCAACCGTTGGTAGTTTGATGGATAAACTTGACCCTCTTGGTGTACACCTCTGTTTTGGTGAAACCTCAGAACTAACCGGTGCCGAACAGGTTTGTGCAACACGTGCAGCAAATGATGAAGCCAAAGAAAAGTTTCTTAAAACCTGGAATGATTACAATGATTTTATTCTTGAAAATAAGACTAATGATCTTTCTGAGTCTCAACCTACTAAAGGAAATATCGCCGGTGGTTTAACAACGATAGAAGAAAAAGCATTTGGCAATTTTCAGAAGATAGGACATGAGACAAATTTTATTGATGTGCTTGAACCTGCAGAAGAACCGGTTAAAGGTCCTGGATTATATTTCATGGACACATCATCAGCGGCAGCAGAATGTGTGACACTTCAAGCTGCAGCAGGTTTTACTGTACATCTCTTCCCTACTGGTCAGGGCAATGTGATAGGTAATCCAATTGAACCAGTGATTAAACTTAGTGCAAATCCTAAAACTGCAGCTACGATGGGTGAACACATTGACCTTGATGTTTCCGGTATCCTAAAGCGTGAATTAAATCTCGATCAAGCTGGTGACGAACTTATTAAAATAACTCTGCGTACAGCAAATGGACGCTACACCTGTGCAGAGTCGCTTGGGCATCGTGAGTTTGTATTGACCAAATTGTACCGCAGCGCATGATCCATTTCTAATTGCTATATCAGTTCATGGATGTCACAGAATAATCTGGGTGACATCTGCGTATTTTTAAGCATTTCTTTGGAGGAAAAGACAGAGAAACTCGATTGCCATAACTTTAGTTTGTAATTAGAACTTAGTGATAGCATTTTAATTAAAGTTGACGGACTGTATCAAATCTAAATTAAAAGTATTTATAATGATTTAAAAAATAAGTTTAGAAATGAAACATTAATAGAGAGTTTAATAAAACATTTGACAAGAAATATTTTGAGTGTTAGATTGGCGTGTTTCTGAATAAAGAGACATTCAGTCAATTACATCCTTCTAATAGTGAGGGTGTTATAAAATAATTAAAACAAGAATTGATTCTAAAATATTTTCAATCCATTATTTGTTTTTCCTGCGTGTCCATCAAACATGCGCAGTCTTTATAGGGTAAACGGGCATGGGGCCTGATTACCATTTAAACTATCTATGCATCGCTATTTTATGTGATGCTCTCAAATTAGGAGGTAAGATGAGGAAATCTATAAAAGCCATGATTGGTGCTGCCTGCGGCGTGTTCATGCTTGTCGGAGGTATTGCTCAGGCAAAGAAGGTTACAATCAGGGTACAATCTGTGATCCCAGCAACGGCGGATGAAGTTGTAATGCTTAAGCAGTTTGGAGCTAACGTGAGCACTCTCACCAATGGAGAAGTCAGGATTAAGGTATTACCAGCAGGGGCTATCGTTGGTGTTAAGGAAACTTTGGAAGCAGTTGACAAAGGTCTTATTGAAGGGGGATTTGCATGGACTCATTATTGGTCTGGATATCATCCAGCTGCCATGCTTTTTGGTTCACCGACAGCCGGTGCCGGTTTAGGAATAGATAACATTGCATGGGTCTCTTGGTACATGTATGGAGGTGGTCGACAGCTCTATGATGATCTTTGGGGTGAGATGGGGATGAATATTAAAGGTCTTATGTTACAACCAGTGGGCCCTGAAGCTCTTGGTTGGTTCAAAGAGCCCATTAACAGTATGGCGGATTTTCGTAAATATCGTTTCCGGACACCTCCAGGTATTCCTGGTCAAAGTTACAAGGATATCGGTGTAGCATCTGTTGCAATGGGGGGAGGAGATATTCTGCCAGCACTGGAAAAAGGTGTTATTGATGCGGCAGAGTGGTGTTGCCCTAAACCGGACAGTGTCTTTGGTTTCCAGAAAGTTCTTAAACACTACTACCTTCAGGGATTACATCAGGTAGTCGTGAATGCAGATATGTACATAAATGGAGATGTCTGGAAAAGCTTGTCTACTGCACAGCAAAAGGCAATGCAAATCGCTGCGGATGCTTCTCTCATGCAGGCAATGGCTTATCGTATTTACGAAAATGGAAAAGCACTCAAGGATTTAACTGAAAATCACGGTGTACAATTGCATGATACTCCTGCCGATTACTTTACCGAGTACATGGCTGCAACAGCAAAACTTTACGCTAAACTAAACAGTGAAAATAAATTCTTTGCAAAAGTTTATGCTTCTATGAAAGATTTTGCAGACATAGCAGTTCCCTATTGGTCAGGGTCACAAATGACAAATGCCCAACTTGGAATGGCCTACGCAAATAAAAACAAATAAGTTACTTTTATTAGTGTTATTTGGGAGGATGAAAGGCATTTATTAGTTGTTTTTCATCCTCTTTTTTTATTTTATCAAACATTAACAATTTTTCTAAAATCAACAAAGAAAAAATATGTCTGCCGAGCCAGAAAAGTTAGAAATAGCTGATGAACTAATTGCTGAAAGGCGCGGTGACCCATCAGGGAAACTTCCTGATGATATGCCCAAATGGATGTCTAAAATGATTTCAGGAATAGATATTTTCAGTCTTTGGATTGGGCGAATTGTGTGCTGGTTGACCATTCCTCTTTTTGGAGCAATGGCCTATGAAGTGATTGCTAGATATGCTTTTATCGCTCCTACTATGTGGGCTTATGACATAAGTAGAATGCTTGCAGGAGCGCTCTTCATGCTCGGAGGAGGATATGCTCTTTCAAAAGGTGTACATATCCGTGCAGATTTCATCTACCGGAATTGGTCTATAAAGACACAAGGTTCGGTGGATTTTTTCCTTTATTTATTTTTTTACTTTCCTGGATTGATTGTTTTTCTCTGGATGGCTTCAGACTTTGCTTATTTATCATGGATGCGTGGTGAACGTGGAATGGATACAGCGTGGATGCCTCTTATGGCACCAATTAAAACCTGTCTGCCTCTTGGGGTATTATTTCTCCTAATTCAAGGAATTTCAGAAATATTAAAAAGTTACTATGCTGCGAGCAAAGGAAGGTGGCCATGACAAATGAAATATTGGGAATGGTCATGATAGGATTCATGTTATTTGCTATTTTTGGTGGATTCCCTATCTCCTTTACCCTTATTTTTCTAGGTTCAGTTTTTGGTTACATAGGCTTTGGAAAACTAGTCTTCTATCTGATGACGTTTCAATTCTCATCGGTAATGCTGGAACAAACGCTTGCTGCAGTACCTCTCTTTATTTTCATGGGAATTCTGATGGAAAAGGCGGGGTTAATGGAACGCCTCTTTCAAGCAGTACAACTGATGCTATCCCGTGTACGTGGATCTTTGTTTATAGCAGTATTATTTGTTTCAACGATTTTCGCAGCAGCGACTGGTATTGTCGGTGCTTCTGTCACAATACTTGGGATAATGGCTGCAAAAACGATGAATCGGTCAAAATATGATGTAAAACTTGCAGCAGGAACTATCACAGCAGGTGGAACCTTGGGTATTCTTATTCCACCCAGCATCATGTTAGTTGTGATGGGACCGATCTTGGAAGTCCCGGTGACTGATCTTTTTGCGGCAGCGATTATTCCAGGTGTTCTCCTAGCCTCACTTTACACTGGTTATGCTATATTACGTTGTTATTTAAATCATGAACTAGGTCCAGTCCTTCCCGAAGATGAGAGAGCTGAATCAATGTCACAAGTTATAAAGGAGTTTTTTCTCGGGCTTGTGCCACCATCAGCTCTGGTGTTTTCTGCTTTGGGTAGTATATTATTCGGTTTTGCTACTCCTACTGAAGGAGCAGGGATGGGGGCATTTGGAGGAATATTACTAGCTCTAGCATACCGAAAATTGACTTTGAAAGGGTTATTTGATGCACTTATCAAAACTTTGGAAATTACAACATTGATTCTTTTCCTAGTTGCAGCATCAAATTTTTTTGGTGCAGTATTTTCACGTCTAGGAACACCAATGCTTCTCACTGACTATTTGATGTCTCTAGATATGCACCCAATGTTAGTCCTTGGTATGATCATGTTGATAATTTTTTTGCTTGGTTGGCCTCTGGAATGGGTGCCAATCGTGATGATCATAATACCCATATTGCTTCCACTTATTGAAAGATTGGGTTTTAACCTGACTTGGTTCGGAATCCTAGTGGCAGTTAATCTTCAAACTGCTTGGCTGTCTCCTCCAGTTGCACTTTCAGCATATTTTCTCAAAGGGGTAGTGCCGGAATGGGATCTAAAGGATATTTATGGTGGAATGATGCAGTTTATGGTTATTCAAGTATTTGGATTAATCCTGATCATACTTTTTCCACAAATAGTCTTGTGGCTTCCGGAATATATTTACGGTAAATAGCTTAAAATATTATTTCATTAATTAATATGATTTTATGAGTTTTTCTGCTTATTTTTCACATAAACCTGGGGGTGATCGAATTTTTTCAGTAGAGGCCCCAAAAATTAAATTTGGCAGGGGCTCGTTGCGAGAAGTAGGGGATGACGCCAAGGTTCTTGGGATGAGCAGGGTTGCAGTTTACACTGACCCTCGGGTAGCTCAACAAGAACCAGTTGCAAATGTGGTGGAATCTCTCAAATCCCGAGGTTTGGAAGTTGAGGTATACGATCAGGTTGCTGTAGAGCCTACTGATATTTCGTTTAAGAAAGGCTCAATGTTTGCCAGTGAAGGTAAATTCGATGGCTTTGTTTCTGTCGGCGGTGGATCTGTGATGGACACTTGTAAAGCTTCAAATCTTTATTCCTGTTATCCCACAGATTTTCTTGATTATGTAAACGCACCTATCGGTAAGGCAGTCCCTGTCCCTGGTAAACTCAAGCCACACATTGCCTGCCCTACTACTTTCGGAACAGCAAGTGAATGTACTGGAATAGCCATTTTTGACCTTTTAGAAATGGAAGCAAAAACAGGAATTGTCAGTCCGATGATTCGTGCGAATCTCGGTGTACTTGACCCTAGTGTGCTTTCCTCACTTCCTCCCCTTGTCAGGGCTGCAAATGGTTTTGATGTATTCAGTCACGCTTGTGAATCCATTACTGCACGCCCATATACGCATCGTCCTGCTCCAGAAACTTCTCAGAAACGTCCACTCAGTCAAGGTGCAAATCCATACAGTGATCTTGCTTGTTTGGAGGCAATCAACCTTATCGGGACTCACATTGTTCAGGCAGTCAATGATCCTGTGGAAGAAAGTTATGACGCACTTATGTTTGCGGGCATGCTTGCTGGGATAGGTTTTGGGAATGCAGGTTGTCACCTGCCTCACGGTATGTCTTATGCGGTTGCTGGACTCGTAAAAGATTATTCTCCCGAAGGTTGGCCTACTGATCATAACATGGTACCTCACGGAATATCTGTAATAGTCAACTCGCCAGCTGTTTTTCGTAAAACCGGGCCTGCCTGCGCAGAGAGGCACTGGAAAGCTGCCGCAGCCATGGGAGCAGACCTAACGGATACGAAAGTTGAAGACGGCGGAAACATCCTTGCGGAGCAAATTCTTGGAATGATGCGTGAAACAGGGATTCCTAATGGACTCTCCGGTGTGGGTTACTCAGTAGATGACCTGGACGCACTTACTGACCGCTCATATGCCCAAAAACGTCTCATTGACAATGGTCCTATGCCTATTTCCCGTGACGAATTAAAGGAACTTTTTAGTGATGCAATGACTTACTGGTAGGAGTCGAGTTCTGTAGCTTCAAATGTTTCATACATACCATGTTTAACTGTATCCCACATTTATCTATAGAAAATTAAAAAATAGAAAATTAAAAAATAAATCAATAAACGTAAAATCCATAAATAACTTATTGCATTATGTCAATTGAATACCTGAAAAAAGCAACCAAGAAATCTAGTACAGGAGAAGATCAGACAAGGGAAACAGTCACTAGGATTTTGAAGGAAATAGAAGAAAACGGAGAAAAAAAAGCCTGTGATTACGGAGTCCAACTTGATGGTTGGGATGGAGAAATCAACGTTTCTAGAGAAACGATTGAGGAATCTGCAAATAAAGTTCCTCAGCAACTTAAGGATGATCTGAAATTTGCTTACGATCGAATTTTTGGGTTCGCACGTAAACAAATGGATAGCATTCAAGAATTCAATGTCGAACTTAGCCCAGGATTATGGGCTGGTCAAAAATTAATCCCAATGAATACTGCAGGATGTTACGTCCCGGGGGGGCGCTATGCTCATGTGGCTTCGGCAATCATGTCAATTGCTACTGCTAAGGCTGCAGGTGTTAAAAATGTAGTTGCCTGTTCTGCGCCTAAGAAAGAACACGGTGGTATCCATCCTGCGATTCTCTATACTATGGATTTATGTGGGGCAGACCACATTCTCGCCATGGGCGGTGTACAGGGAATTGCAGCAATGGCATTCGGACTATTTACAGGTTTCAAGGCAGACATTCTCGTTGGTCCCGGCAATAAATTTGTAGCTGAGGCTAAGCGTATGTTATACGGTAGGGTTGGCATTGATCTTTTTGCAGGACCGACTGAGATTCTCATCATTGCTGATGAAACTGCGGATCCAGAAGTTGTTGCCACCGATCTTGTAGGACAGGCTGAACATGGGCTTGACTCACCGGCATGGCTTATCACAACTAACCGGGAATTCGCGAAAAAGGTGATGGAACGCATGCAGCCTCTAATTGAGGACTTACCTGAAGTCCAACGCGAGGCTGCGAATAGCGCCTGGTCAGACTACGGTGAAGTGGTTCTGTGTGATACGGATGAAGAGGCTGCAACTGTGAGTGATCAATATGCCCCAGAGCACCTTGAAATTCAGACAAAGAATCTGAATTGGTTCTCCGACAGACTAAAAAATTATGGATCCTTGTTTGTTGGAGAGGAAACTACAGTCGCATTTGGTGATAAGTGTTCTGGAACCAATCATATTCTGCCAACAAAGGAAGCAGGACGCTATACTGGAGGACTTTCCGTACACAAATTCATTAAGATTGTGACAACCCAAAGTGCTTCGAAGGAGGCTAACCGGGATGTTGCCGCTATAACCGCCCGTATTTCAAGGTTAGAGGGTATGGAAGCGCATGCGCGTACTGGCGATATTCGATTGGCAAAATATTTCCCAGGTGAATCATTTGACCTTCAAGGAAATGGATAATTGTGAGCAAAGCCTGAAAAAACTGTTCGATGTTACGGATAAAGTTGCTTGTGTCACCGGTGCGAGTAGTGGCCTAGGTAGACATTCTGCTAACGTGCTAGCGCAGTACGGCGCATCAGTTGTTGGAATAGCTAGGCGCAAAGATGCTCTCCAGGACTGGCAGCGCAAAAATAAAGGGAAAGTTGCTTTTGAGGCTCATGACCTAAGCGATGAGAATCAGCTAGAGGAACTTGCAAATAAAGTGTCAGGACATTTCGGGCCACCTGATATCCTAGTCCATGCAGCAGGTTTAAACAATCGTATGCATGCAGATAAAATAAATCAAACAGAGTGGCATAAAACACTTTGGTTGAATCTTTCTGTTCCTTTCTTCCTGAGCCAGCACTTTGTACCTTCCATGAAAGAAAAAAATTGGGGGCGCATTGTGAATTTTGCATCACTTCAGACTTTTCGCGCTTTTCCAAATGGAATTTCATATGGTGCTTCCAAAGCAGGAATTGGACAAATGACTCGATCCATGGCAGAAGCGTGGTCAAGTTTTGGCATTAACATCAATGCGATTGGTCCAGGTTTTTTCCCTACTGAGTTGACAGAGCCGGTATTTAATGATCCAGAACGTGTAGAGCGTAACGCGAAGCTGACATGCATAGGTCGTAACGGAAGGGATGATGATTTAAATGGACCATTACTGTTTTTATGTTCAGAAGCTTCTGTGTATGTTACCGGTCAAATTATTATGCTTGATGGAGGATTTACTGCGAAATGAAAGCCCTTGTATACACTGGACCAAAACAAGTTGAATATCTGGACTTTAAAGATCCAAGTCCAACCAATGGAGAATTTTTAGTTAAAATTACCAACGTAGGTATTTGTGGTTCTGACATGCATGCCTATTTGGGACATGATGATAGACGACCAGCTCCATTGATTCTGGGTCATGAAGCATCTGGAATTATTGAAGAAGGAGAAAAAAAAGGAGAAAGTGTTGTTATCAATCCTTTAGTAACCTGCGGGGAATGCGATTATTGTTTGGATGGCCGTTCCAATTTATGTCCTAAACGGCAGATTATATCGATGCCACCTCGCCAAGGCGCATTTGCTGAATATATTACAATGCCTCCTAAAAATTTGATTCCAATTCCAGAAGGTCTTACCACGACTAAGGCTGCATTAGCAGAGCCATTAGCGAC
>Ga0208277_1001974_pt1 | contig 11823 bp, 6 predicted proteins | sample ETNtaG_5_FD_185782 | JGI IMG/M metagenome (GOLD analysis project Ga0208277, IMG submission 185782) | Marine microbial and viral communities from oxygen minimum zone, Eastern Pacific Ocean - ETNP201406SV205 (SPAdes) (version 2) | ecosystem: Environmental > Aquatic > Marine > Oceanic ...
GGCATCGACTTTGGCTGCAATGCTTGCACGGGCTGCAATGGTTCGAGCAATCTTTCCTCTCACCCATCGGGGGGAGCGAGAAATCCACGGGTGCATGAAAATGTGACCGTGCTTAGGAGGAGGTGCTCCTGTTTTGAGGTGATTGAAAAATGCCTTTTCAGCACCAAGCACCTGAACAGTACCGGCTGGAAGCCGTGCGAGTCGCATCCGACCGTGAGCCTCGACACACAAGCGTGCTGCAAGCAGAGGTCCAAGAAGAGCAGAAAGTGAAGGAAGATGGTCTTCGGCCAAGGTCCGAATACCATTCTCCATTCGATCAAGTTGGCCACGGAAGACGGCAACGCTTGCACCCCATTCCTTCAGCGCCTTCCATTCGGGCTTACTCGGACCGACTGAAGGCAATTCAACTTCAAGTGTTTTCGAGAGGTGCTCCAGTGATTCTGCATCACCAACAGTTCGCCCAAGAGAAGAGCGGTCCTTGCCGAACCTCGCTTCTGGAAGGAAAAGGCCAACCCATTCAACCAATCTTGCTTCCATTGTAATGAAGGTGCTACGAAGTTCATCGCTCGCCCGCATGAGATGTTCAAGGCGGCGATCAGGGTCACCTGCGGCTTGAGCTACGCCATGCCTGGCCATGGCCAGGGCGGCCTCATCGACCGCAGCTTGCGCTTCAGCATCAGGAAGTGGCCAGTCAGCATCCGGCAAATCCAATTCGCCATGAACTCGAACCTTGGCGTCGGGAAAGCGCTCGGAGAGGGTCCTCGCTTCCGGCGTCAAACCTTGGGCAGCGATGCATTCAAGTCGGGCAACGAGGTTTTTTTGGTCGTAAAAACCGTCCCACTGCTCAACATCAAGGATAGCCCCGGTGTCATCCGCGACCGCAGCGGCGCGCCAATCATACCACAACCACATGGTTGACCGTAGGGCCTTTGCATCTTCATCCCTTCCCCACCTCATCCACCGTTGGGAACCTTTGCTGTCTTTTATCGAAGTGAGAGAATAGAATTTCGATGCTGGTTCGAGCCAAAAGGCTAAGTAGAGCATTGACTGGGCTGTTAGTATGTTTTGCCCAAAGTGTGGGACACTGTCATTCCCTAGTCCGAGTGGGGACATCTCATGCACCAATTACAAGTGCGGTTATGTCGGTCCCGCAAACCTCGTCATCAAGGGCACAGATGGCAAGGATGTCGACCTTTCAAAGGCCAAATCCAGCACTGAAGCCAAGTCTCGCAAATACGAAGTGATCAAGGATTCAGATAAGTTGCAGGGTGTCCTCACCACTGGAACCTACATGTGCCCAAAATGTGATGCGATGGAAGTGTTTTCGTACCTCGAGCAAACCAGATCAAGTGACGAACCAGAAACCCGCATGCTCACCTGCAAAGATTGTGGGCACGGCTGGCGTGAGTATTAATCGCCAAATAAGCAACCATTTGGTATTAAGTACTCACATCTAATGCCTAAAACATGGCCAATAAGCCCGTTTTAATCGCTGCAGCAGTCGTTCTCCTCTTGAGCATAGGCTCCCTTGCAGTTGCAGGCGCTGCCCTCGGTACTGTTGAAGAGGATTTTGAGAATATATCGGCAGCCGATTACCTGACCGGTGAATCGACCTCCCACCAAATCAAGTATATCGACGATGATGGCGCGGGGAGTTCTGGTTTTCAGATCATGATTCAAGCTGATGTAACCGATGAAAACGATGACGGATTAGTCGATGCTTGCGTCGACTTTGAGTTCACGGTGATGGACGGCTCCGAGGATGTAACAGAAGAAACCGCAGAAGTAGATTGTGCACTTAAGGCGGTCTCCAAATTTGATGAAGAATTCCCAGATGGAGGAATGATTACAGTCGCTAAGATTTGTGACACCTATGACGATTCAGGTGAAGGTTTCGAAGATCTTGAATCATGTTCCATCGGTACTGTCTACACGATCCAGAGCACAAGCAGCATGATGGTATTTGACGCTGATGCGTATTACATCGAGGTCCTCGGGGAACTTGGCGACTTCTTAGGCGAATTGCTTGGCGGAAGTTGTTTCGGCATCATTGGAATCTGTTGTGGAGTCATCCTGCTCATCGTAGGTCTCATCATGGGGGGCAATCAACAACCTCCTGTCATGATGGGTGGCATGCCAACCGGCGGTATGCCAGGCGTTGCATACCAAGCACCAACAGGTCAAATGCCTCAACAAATGATCCAACCACCGATTGGACAACCGATGAATCAACAACCAGTTGCACCAGTTGCAGAGCAGCCTGCGAGCAGTGAGCAACCCACACAACAAGTATGGGAAAACCTGTGAGTCCTTTCAACTCAACAGCCTTTCGAAGAGGCCATCAGTAATCGTTTTCGACCCGTGGGGCGAGGAAGTACTGCACATTTGCAGCACCATCATTGAACGAGAACTTCATCGAAAGCGGGTAATTCTCACCGAATCCAACTTCCACAGTTTCCAATGGGCCGAAGACCTTGGCCATTGGCACGAGGTAGGTTAAGGAATATTGGCTACGGGCGGGGTTAGCGCATTCCAGGGATTGAAGTTCATCCTTGTGGAAGGCGACCGTCACTGAATCTGTCGAGCCTTGGACGTGAACTGTGAAGGTGTTCGCATCGATGCTCAAGTTCACGAGATCGCCCACTTGGCGAGCAGCGCGAAGGGCTTGGCCGAGGTCTGCACCTGAGAGTTTGACCGTGCATGGAAGTTCGAGGTTTGGAAGGGTTGGGACGTTCATTGTGGAATCGTCGAGCGGACGAATGTTTCTGTCAATCTTGCCAAGGTTGAGCGTGAAGACACCAGATTCAGCATTGAAAGCCATTTCAATCATGTCGGTTGCAGCACCGAGGCTGACAAGTTCCTTGATCTTTCGAAGTTCCAAGCCGAGCTTGCTTTCATCGATTTCCCAGGTGTCAAATGCTGCTGCATCAATGTTCATCTGAATCATGGCTACGTGTGACGGGTCAACAACCCGTACCTCTAAACCACCTTCGCCGAAATCAAAGCGTGCGTCTTCGACGACCACACCTAAAGTTTCGATAATTTTGCTCATCAAGTCCTGTCGGGCCGTGACGTTCAACATATGAGATACACCCCTCTCCATTTTGCTTGCTTCTTCGACGGCTTATGAACTTAACATCTCTCCTCAATAAAAAGGGGGCGTCGGGCGCGGTTATTCCAGCATGCGATACTCACCGCGCATGCACCGACTCCACTCATCGTAAAGCCCTTGCATTCTTATGGAAAGCGACCTTCGCCGAACCATGAGCGACGCAACTGGCTCGGTTGACCCTTTGTTGAAAGACGATGGAACACCGTTCAAAATTGCAGTGTTGATTCCAACCATCAACAACGCCGATGAACTCGACATCGTGCTCGAACGGCTTTCCAAGCAGACCTACAGTGATTTTGAAGTCATCATCGCCGACTCCAAATCAAAAGACCACACCAAGCAAGTGTGCGAAAAGTATGGCGCCACATGGATTGAAGATCCTTCAAGAAACCGTGCTGATGCTTGCAACTTTGCCCTCCGCCAGATGGACCACGAACTCGTGCTGTTCACCGATGACGACACCATCCCTCCATTGGACTGGGTCGAGAAATTGGTTCGATGGTTCAAGGACGACGAAGTGGGTGCGGTCGGCGGACCTAACTTTGCACCCGATGAAGATCCATTTGGGGCAAAGTGTGCAGATGTTGCATTCTGCACTCGATTCATGACGGCTGGCACTCGATATGGAGCCCAGCCAAAGGGCGACCTCGTTCCAATCACTCACAACCCAGGCGTCAACTGCGCTCACAGAATGGCGAACCTAAGGGAGGTCGATTTCTTCGAACCTGGTTGTATTGGTGCTGAAGACGTCGTGCTTGATGCGAAGATCCAACGTGCTGGCCACAAGCTGTTCATCGACCCTTCCAATGTGATGCCCCACCGCCGCCGTCGCCCATTCAAGCCGTACATGAAGCAAATGCGAAACTATGGTTACACACGAATGGTCGCGAACAAGCGCTGGCCTGAAATCGCAGTTTGGTCACACACAGCGATTGGTTTCTTCCCGTGGTTGGTTGTCGCTACCCTCCTCGCCATCGCTTATGGCGCCCTCAACGGAGGGCTCGCCGATGAGTACTGGTGGACCCTTTCTGGCGAATGGACAATCGAGCGAATATGCGCACACATCCCGCCCGTATTCATCGGATTTTACATCGCCCTTGCATGGCTTGGCGCAGCGATTGGAACCTCTCCACATCGATCCTTTGGAACGGTCTTTTTCGCGCCTTTATTCGTCTTCTTAGCGCATTGGGCATACGGCCAAGGCGTCAACAAAGCGTGGCGTGAAATCCGTCGAACCGGTGGTAAAGCGGGCGAAGGTGCACAAATCGATGACCGAGTCCGCACCGCTTGATTGAGCATGGTGAGTGAATGAGAACCGCCTTGCTGCTCATCGGATTCAATCGCGTTGATTATTTCGACGAGACACTAACAAGCCTTGAGGCCAATCCAGAAGCCCATGACTGTGACCTACACGTCTACCTTGACGGTGGGCCAAAAGCCAACCAAGAAGCGTTGCGTAAGCGAATCGATTCCTCCTCATTCGAGAACATCACCGTGGTTGCTCGTGACGAGAACTGGGGCATTGGAAGGCATCTGATCGATGCGAGGAGACGTCTTTTCGATCAACAAAACTACGACAGAGTGCTCCTTTTTGAAGACGATATGGTGCTTGCACCAAGTTATGTTGCCACCCTTCTCAACATGATGGATTGGAGCATGGGCTACAACGATATTGGCACGGTGATGGCTTACAACATCAATCATGATGCAGCCGAGATTCAAGCTTCCCAGACCAATGAAGTGATTGCCACAAATCGCCACTTTTGGGGCTATGGAATGGCAAAGAGTGTTTGGGACGACATCAAATCGGTTGTCTATGAATTTGAACAGCGCTACCTCACTGATGTTGCTTACGCCGATCGCTCACATCGCTCCATTCGATGGCGTTTTATTCGCAGCGTGGCGAAAAAAGGACGTATTGAACGCCCGGGAAATTCGCTTGTTCCTGAATCGATCCTCACCGCTCCATTCTCAACATTCCCCTACAAATGCCCAACAAGCCAAGATGCAATCACCGCACTTGCGCTATGGCGCTACGGATATGCGCGACTCACAACTCGAGTCTCAAGGGCAAAATATGTTGGCCAGGAAGGCTTTTCCTTCTCTCCTGAGATGTTTGAAAAAATGGGTTTTGGTGAACAAAATACATTGGAATTATCTGAATTAAATACAGCACCAGAAGCATTTACGCTCGCACTTGAAGGTGTAAACGGCACTCCACTCAAGCCCAAGCGGTATGAGTGAATTGGCGCAAGGGATGCTCTGCTGAAACCCCAGTGTAGACGCTCTGAGGAGAGGGAACACCTTTGGTACAGAAAATAAGCGAGGCTCATGGCGCGTCGCACTCTTCGAGAACGGCTTGCCGATTTGGACCAGCCTGACACTCGCACCGATGAAGAAGAAATTTGGGGCCTTGTAAGGGCGGCACTGTGGGTCACGAGAATCGTCGTGTTCATTGGCGTCATTCTGATTTCTGAAATGTTTGAAGAATACTTTTTCAGTGGACTCAGCCTTGGTATCTGGTCCCTTATTATCGGCATACCGCTGTTCTTTCTACTCTCATTCACCATCATCATGGGCGACTCTTGGTTCGCTAAAGGCGAGGAAGAGACTGCAGTTCTTCGCCCGATTCGAAAGCGAACTTAGTCATCGACTGTGCTCAATCCAGCCATGTCACCTGTTTGGATGGTCCACTGGCTTGCATATACTCCACCAGCTGCTACCAATGAGTCGTGTGTGCCGCGTTCCACAACAGCGCCGTCAACCATTGACAGGATTTCATTAGCGTTGCGAATCGTGCTTAGGCGGTGGGCTACAGCGATGGTGGCACGGTCTGAACCCGATGCGATCAAGTTCTCTTGAATACGGCGTTCTGTTTCCGCATCAAGGGCACTTGAGGCCTCATCAAGAATGAGCAGGCTTGGGTGCTTGAGCAACGCTCTGGCAAGAGAGACACGAGCGCGTTGACCACCGCTCAGTTTAGCGCCACGGTCACCGACCATGGTGTCGAGGTTGTCCTGCAATTCCTGAATGAAATCCCATGCACCAGCAAGTTTGAGCGCTGCCTCAAGTTCTTCCTCAGTCGCTTCTTGATTGTACTTGACATTGTCCCGTACCGTCCCGTAGAAGAGGAAAGGTTCCTGTGAAACGAATCCGATTTTATCACGAACAGAATCAAGGGTGTAATCATTGATGCTACGACCATTGATCAACACATCACCGCTGTCTGGAACATAATAGCGCATCAATAACTTGAGAATGGTTGTTTTTCCAGCCCCAGTGTGGCCCATGACGCCTAAGAAATCGCCACCTTCTGCTTTGAATGAAATGCCACTAAGCACCTTGATGGTGGTGTTTGGATAGGTGAAGTGGACATCACGGAATTCAACGGATGTAATGCCTGTGTCCAAATCAACTGCATCTTCTTCGTCGGTGATGGTTGGCTCTAAATCAATCGCAGCAAACACACGTCGTGCTGCTGCTTCGCCACGTTGCAACTGGTTGATGAGAATGCCAAAGATGAACATAGGCATGGTCATTCGGGTGCTGATGAGAAGGAAGGTCACAAGTTGACCCGTGGAAATTTCACCTTCGCTTGCCAACCATCCACCAGCGGTGACTAACAAACCAAAGGCAACACCTGCAATGACGTAAATCATCGGAAGGAATCGATTTCGGTCTCGGCTGGCACCCATGGCTTGGTCACGATAGGACCCCGATTCCCTGCTGACTCGGTCAGCTTCCCATGTTTGAGCGTTGTAAGCCTGGACGACCGAAATACCGCTGATGAGGTTCTCGAGCACGGCGTGAATGTCACCCGTTGATTCTCGCTGCTTGCGGTATTTTCGCTGGACACGTGTGGAAAACCAATAGACACAAGGAATGATGAAAATAATTGGGCCAAATAACACGGCTGCCAATTTCCAAGACATTGAGACGAGGATCACAAATGCCGTGAGGAAAGTAAAAACAATCCTAATGATCGAAGTCGATGAATCTGATACGACGTCTTCCAATTGATTGACGTCGCTTGAAAGCACCGACATGATTTGACCTGTTTGGCGCATGTCGTAGTAGGAGGCTTCCATGGCGATCAGCGAACGGGTGGCGTCCATTCGCAGGTCATGCTGAATTTTGTAGCCAAGCGTTTGCCATGAATATTCAGAAATCCCTTGAAACACCGCAAGCATGGCAAAGCCCAAGAAAATCATCACGCCATAGCCAACGGCTGGATCGCTGTGAATAGCGGTCACTGCATCTTGAATGAAGCCGGGACCAACCATTGTCCCAACTCCACCGCCGGTTTTTGATGTGAAATAATCAACAGCCCACCCAATCGCAACGAAGGGAACAAGGTCGACAATTCGTGCGCATGCATTCCCGAGGAACCCTGCCAAAAGTCGACGTGGGTAGCGCTTTGCATAGGGGACAACGCGCCAAACTTGACGGCCCAAAACTTGGTGATGTTCGTTGATGTCTTCGGGCGCCATTGCGTCGCTCTTTCCGCTGCGCCCCCTCGACATGTTTCCAGCGCCGACTGCACGGCATTTGAACCCTCGCTGGTGTGGGGTAAACAATTGGCAATCCTCCCAATCATTCATGTGGGAGCCGCGATTAACCATACCCATGTCGAATACTCCGAAACGCGCTGCCCTCATGTTCACGTTCATGATGTTGCTACAAGTCGTTGCGCCTGCGTACGCTATGGAAACGGAGGAGCGGCCTGATGTCCACATTGACGCCGTCATCGATCTTGACCTGCTTTCGACTGTTGGAATTTCACCCTCTGCAGACCTTGGGCATGGATGGTTTGCTGCCGAAGATGGAGGTGGCACCATCACGCTGCTCAACCGCGACGCCCAAGTCGTACCTGCCGAGTCTTGGTCTGCGTGGACCGGTCAATCTACCCCCCTTTCCGGGTGGCACGTCCTCACACACACATATCCCATCCCTACAGAATGGCGTGAGGAACTCGCACAATCAGGCATTGACTGTTTTTCCTACCTCCCCCCAAATGGACTTCACTGTGATTTATCAGGCCAAACCACCTCTCAATTGATTCAATTGAATGTAGATGGGATCGTCAAGATGGATGCCACCGACAAACTTCGGGAGGACTTGGTAAACGCTGTTTCTGGCACCATTGATTTCTCCCCTGTAGCCTACGCAAAGAAGGACATGGCCATTCTTGACTTGATGCTGTCTGGCGATAAGCTCCCCGAAGGCATCGAAGAGCGAAAGGACATCGTCGTCGATTCACATAGCGGTCGATTCACAACAGTGACCGCACAAACCAGTGGCATTGTATGGCTTGCCAATCATGGTGCTGTGGAGTTCATCGATCTGCGCTACATCCCTCAATTATTCAACACTGTAGCAGCGACAATCATTCAGGCTGATGACATTCAAGACGGTACCAAAATGAGCAACGCAAACGCCACGTGGAACGGATTAGACGGCTCTGGAATCATCGTGACCGTTGGTGACACAGGCCTTGACAACGGCGTCAACAACAGCGCTATGCACCCGGATTTCGCCGACCACATCAAGGACATCGTGTCGCTTCCACTTCCACCATCGAGTTGCAGTTGGGCAAGCCCAACCAACCCTGGCCCGAGTTGTGACGACGGTGCAATTGATGACAATGGCCACGGCACGCACGTTGCAGGATCTGTACTCGGCGACGGTACGTACAGCAACGGTGGCATCGTAGGCATCGCAAAAGAGGCCCAACTGATTGTCCACTCCATTGAACAGGGCGGCGGTTTGGGTGGCATTCCAAACAACATGAACGACATGTTCCAACCCGCTTACGACAACGGAAGCAGAATCCATACCAACTCTTGGGGCTCCTGCGGCGGTTGGAACGGCGTAACCTGCACGATCTATGGACTCTACACCACACGCTCCGCTCAAATCGATACTTCTGCCAACTCGCTCACCGACATGGTGATGATGTTCGCAGCAGGGAACGATGCCAGCGATGCTAATGGCGATGGAGAACGAGATGATGACAGCGTCATTTTCGAAGCCATTTCAAAGAACGTCATCACGATTGGTGCAAGCGAAACATATCGGCCAAGCAACGGCTCAAACGCAGACAACTGGTCGGGCATGGCCGGATTCTCAAGCCGAGGGCCCGCAGACGACGGCCGATACAAACCAGATTTCTCAACCCCCGGCACCCACATTCTCTCCACAAAATCCCGATCTGCTGGTAACTGTGGATGGGGAAGCCACAACGCAAGTTACTGCTACATGGGTGGAACGAGCATGGCAACGCCTCTTGCAGCTGGTGCAACTGCACTCATGATTCAACACCTCGAACAGAACCGAGGGCACAACGCACCGACCTCAGCGCTGATCAAAGCCATCTACGCAGCAACAGCCCACGACATGATGGGCCAATACACAACCCCTGCCAATAACGGCGCTGCAGAATCCGCTCCAAACGTGCATGAAGGATTTGGACTCCTCGACATGTGGGCGGCCATGAACGCTTCCTTTGTCGCTGACGAATCCCTATCGACCACCGATGATCGAGGATGGAGCCTCAATGTTCCTGCGAACGCGCCTGACTTGAGGTTTGGACTTGCCTACAACGATCCTGCTGCATCCTCCTCTTCATCGACCCAATTGGTGAACGATCTCGACCTTGCCGTCAAAGACCCAAGTGGCACATGGACCAATCTCTCCGACAATCTCAACAACATGAGGGTGCTCAATTTCGCATCCCCTGCTCAAGGCACATGGGAAGTGCATGTTGTCGGCACTTCAGTGCCAACTGGGCCGCAATTTTTCTCACTGGCCATCAACGCAGAATACGATTTGGTCAACTTAACACAAGATGCTGATTTTGACGGCACAGTTGACGAGAGTGACGATTGTGCCTTCACTTTCGGAACCTCACTTCATGACCGCAGGGGTTGCCCTGACTCAGATGGAGACGGGTATTCTGATGTCTCGTCCAACTGGACGCTCGCCAATGGTGCCGATGCCTTACCGTCAGACAACACCCAATGGGCCGACCAAGATGGAGACGGGTTTGGTGACAATCCAAGCGGGAACGAACCGGATGCTTGCCCTACTTTTGTCGGCACATCGACTGCGGACCGGTACGGATGCTTGGACAGCGATGGAGACACCTACTCATCACCTGACGCCGGGTGGACCACAGCGCAAGGAGCGGATTCTTGCCCTACGGTGTTTGGTAGTTCAAGCCAAGACCGAACAGGTTGCCCTGATGCGGATGCGGATGGTTACAGCGATCCTGACCCAACAGGGACCAACGGCCCCGTATGGTGGGTCAGCGATGGAGCAGATGCATTCGCAACCGATTCATCGCAGTGGAACGATACAGACAGCGATGGGTATGGGGATAACCCCCCACCTGCTTCAAACCCAGACGGATGCCCTTCCATAGCAGGCACGTCCACTGCTGATCGCCTTGGTTGCCTCGACACGGATGGCGATGGTTATTCAGACCCTGACGCCACATGGAACGCCTCAGCAAACGGTGCTGACGCATTCCCTACCGACGTGACCCAGTGGGCTGACTCAGACGGAGATGGGTACGGGGACAATGCAACAGGCAACAACGCTGATGATTGCCCGAATGTGAGTGGAACATCGACTGAACTTGGTCGCCTCGGGTGCACCGATACCGATGGCGATGGCTATGCCGATCCAACTGCAGATTATTCCGTTGCTGACGGAGCGGATGCCTTCAGATTGGACAGCACTCAATGGAGCGACACCGATGGTGACGGCTTCGGCGATAACGCAGCAGGGAACCAGCCTGATCTCTGCCCTACAGTTGCCGGCACATCGACACGAGATCGACATGGCTGTCCTGATTCAGATGGTGACGGCTCCTCGGATGAGGACCTCAACGGTACAAATGGCCCAGTATGGTCAATCTCAGACGGGGCGGATGTTTGGCCTTCAGATTCGACTCAATGGAGCGACACTGACAGCGATGGATACGGTGACAACCCCGGTGGAACAACACCTGATGCGTGCATTAATGATGCAGGAACATCGACCAGCGACCGCTATGGATGCCCTGATTCTGATGGTGATACCTATTCAGATCCAGATGCGGGTTGGGGTGCTGCCGAAGGTGCAGATGCCTACCCTGCGGACATCCTACGCTGGTCTGACGCTGATTTGGACGGAGTCGCCGATCAAATTGATGACGCATGCCCGCTTTATGCAGGAACCTCAACAATCGACCGTATTGGTTGCCCCGATACCGATGGCGATGGTGTTTCAGATCCAGATGCAAATTGGACGGTCGACAACGGCTCAGATGCGTTCAAGACCGATCCGACTCAAGTCTCCGATGCTGATGGCGATGGATTTGGCGACAATGCTTCGGGGACTCTTGCTGATGATTGTCCGACACAAAACGGTAATTCTTGGCAGAATGGCACCTTAGGCTGTACGGATCTCGATCAAGATGGATGGGCCGATCAAGAGGACAGCCATCCAAACGACATCACTCAGTGGTCAGACATCGATAACGACGGCTATGGTGACAATCCTGGTGGAACAACCCCTGATGCATGCCCTGGTGTTGCCGGTAATTCGACCAATGGAAATCGATACGGCTGCCTCGACACCGATGGCGATGGTTGGGACGATGCCAATGATGCGCTTCCAAATGAACCGGGCCAATGGCTCGATCAAGACGGTGATGGCTACGGTGA
>Ga0208277_1001975_pt1 | contig 11823 bp, 10 predicted proteins | sample ETNtaG_5_FD_185782 | JGI IMG/M metagenome (GOLD analysis project Ga0208277, IMG submission 185782) | Marine microbial and viral communities from oxygen minimum zone, Eastern Pacific Ocean - ETNP201406SV205 (SPAdes) (version 2) | ecosystem: Environmental > Aquatic > Marine > Oceanic ...
TTTAAAATTATATAAGCTCATCTCATCCTCTTCTTCTCCTTCAGGAATATTAGTCGAAGAGTTGGTACCTTCGTTACCAGCAAAAGGATCATTCAAAGGAACTTCTTCTTCATATTCAAGCTCGTCTACAATTTTTTTAGTTTGATCTAAAACTTCTTGATTTTGATTATTTTCATCAGCAAATGCCTTCATTGACAAAAACATAAAAGATAAAATAATTAAAATTTTAAAAAAATTCATTTGGCAAACCTACTATTGTTAATTCTCCTCGAACAACTATCGCTCCAGTTGAATCGTTTTGTACTACACTTATTATCTCTTTGTCAAAGTTTAACATTTTTTGCGATCTGGCTATAGCTCTCTTAAATTTAATAAACCCAAGGAAATTGCCTTTTATCTCATAATCAACTGGAATCTTGTAATAAGAGACCATTTCTTGTTTTATTTGGTTTTCAGCTTGAGCAGCAATACCTGATTTTAAAACAGGTTTTGGTTTTTTCTTTTCAATTTTTGAAATAACCAATCCATTTATAGCCGCAAACTTACTTAGACTTTGATACAAATCTTCAACCTCTGCTTTTGAATGAAATAAAGTAGAACTTTTTTCAAATTCTGGTTTTAATTTTTTTATTTTCTTTTTAATAATAATGATTTCATCATTAAATTGAGATATTTCATTTTGTTTTGATAATTTATCTGCATACTTTGCTTTTCTTTCATTAACCATTGGATTTAGAATTAAGTAATAAATAATTAAGAATAAAATTATTGCTCCAAATCCTATACCAAACTTAATTAAAGTCTTTTTATCAATTCCCTGTAGCTTATCTTTTAAATCAGAAATTTGAATATTATTTAAATCCATTACACCTGCTCCAATATACAAGCTATTTTAAAACCCTTCATTTGCTGTGAGCCTTTTTGACCTTGCGGTAATGACATGGTTGCTAAGGATGCTTGTGAAATAAGTTTTTTATTATTTAAATTGCTAATTAATTTAAGAATATCTTGATCGCTATAAGCAAAACCTGAAAGAACCATTAAATCTGCCCCATTATATTCTATGGTATCAAACTTAACTCTCTTTGGCACAGCAGAAGCAACTTGGGCCAACACTCTAAAACTCATAATCTTATTTGATTTTATAGATTTACTTAATTCCAAAGATTTTAATATAATTCCAATTTCTTTACCGTGCTTATTCTTTTCTATAGTTTTTAGTTCATGCTCTTGCACGACTTGTTCGTAGCCTTCGATCTTCTTGTTTAGTTCTGAAATATTCCAAAAAGCAAAACCAAATAAAACAATATATATTGCCGCAACAATTCCAACAATTCCCTTGAATGCAAAATTTGAAAATGCTTTTGCTTTCTTTTGAGCAATCATGTTTTCTCTATTTGGCAGAAGGTTGATGTTTTTAACAGCCGTTACAAATTTATAATAACCAAATACATCAAGTTTTCTGAATGCTAACCCCATTACTGTTGAAAAGTAAGATCGGTTGTCCATCTTTACGTCATTTTCTATTTGAGCCGGAATTTTAATGCCGTCAACTGGGTCAAATAAAAGAAAACCAGTATTAGTCATGTTCTTTCTAAAACTTGCCAAATAATCTTCCACATTAGTTAAGTTTGAAGTTACTCTTAAATTTCTAATTCTTTTTTCATATTTGGTTTCAAAATCTTGAATAGCTTGTTTAACTTGTGTCATGTATCTTCTAACAAGTGCTTCCATTTCTTCTTGATTGTTGCTTTCTCTTAGAGTTGTTCTGTCCTGACCTCTTATAAAAATATCTGTGATTATTGGATTGTTATCATATAAAATCATTACATAATTTTCATCTAACCCAAACTCTAATACTGCTGTTAAATTTGAATCTTCTATTGATCCTGAAATTTGATTTATTTGGTCAACTGCAGATTTTAATGCAAAACATTTAACATCAATGATAACTGCGTTCAGTCCACCCTTCTTTATTATATCTGTGTAGCTATTAATGTCTGAAAGTTTTGAAGCAACAAACAATATATCCATTGTGTTGCCAGTTTTGTCTCTATTAATTACTTGGTGAAAAATTGAATAGTCTTCTAAATTATCAGTTAATTGAACCAGATTTTCCCATAAAGAATCTGAATTGATTGCAGTTTTTAATTCTTCATCAGTCATTAATGGAGCAGTAACAACTCTAATGATAGCGCTAGTTACTGGTATAGCGATTGCAGCATTTGATGTTGAAATTTTTGATTTTTGTAAAGCTAACTTAAGCTCATCAGCAACTTTGTCGGGATTTTCTAAAACTGAAGAACCTTCTGCAATACCTTCAAATTTATGAACAAAAAACTTATCTAACACCCATTGATTTGCTTTATTGCTTGATACTTGAGCTAAACGAATTTCGCTAGGTGTTAATTCTACACCAACTATCTCCTCACCTTTTACAGCTGATTTTCCTATTCTGTTTTTTAAAAATTTATCAAAAAATCCAGATTTTTTTTTCTTTTCACTTGCTCCAACTTCAGGATTTGATGTTGCATCTTTTTTTTTAAATAGATTTGCAAATGGATTTTTCATAAAAATTAATTGTTAAAATAACACTATATACACAACTTTTACTAGAAATAAATAATCTCATGTCTATAATGGGTTTTATTAAAATATTAATTGGCCAAAATCTAGTAATTTATAGTATCAATACAATAAATGTTCGAAAAATTAGAAGAGTTAGCAAAAAATAATAAAAAGATATCTGACTTTCATATCAGGGCTGGTTCACCATTGGCATACAGGCAAACAGGTGAGATTATAAAAGTTCAAGAAGTAAATGTTACAGCCCAAGATCTTAAAGATTTATTATCAATGAACTGTAATGAGGTTGAGTTAGAAAAATTTGAAACTACTCACGAACTTGATACGGCTATAACTTTAAGCGGTTTAAGATTTAGAGCAAATTTTTATAAAACTATCAATGGTCCTGCGTGTGTATGCAGAAGAGTAGAAAGTAAAATCCCAGATATGGATCAATTTAGTTTGCCTCAATCACTTTATGATATAGTTGATTTTCATAAAGGTTTGGTTTTAGTAACAGGTCCTACAGGATCAGGTAAATCAACAACGCTTGCTGCTATTGTAAATGAAATCAATAAAACAAGAACTTCAAATATAATTACCGTTGAAGACCCAGTTGAATTTATACATAAAGATAATCAAAGTATTATTTCTCACAGAGAAGTTGGTAAACAAACTCAATCTTTTGCTGCAGCATTAAAGGCAGCGCTTAGAGAAGATCCTGATGTAATTCTAGTTGGAGAGATGAGAGATCTTGAAACAGTTAGTTTAGCTTTAACAGCGGCTGAAACAGGTCACTTAGTTTTTGGAACATTGCACACTAGTGGTGCTCCAAGCACAATCAACAGAATTATTGATGTCTTTCCACCTGAGCAACAAGAACAAATTCGTGCTCAAATTTCTACATCATTAAAAATGGTAGTTACACAAAGATTATTAAAAACTAAAGATGGCCAAGGAAGAGTTGGTGCATTTGAAATAATGAAATGTACTCCGCCAATTCAAAACTTAATTCGAGAAGCAAAAATTCACCAAATTCCAAGTATAATGCAAACAGCAGTTAGAGATGGAATGATTACTATGGATAAATCTCTAGAAGAATTGGTGAAATCAGGAAAAATAGATCCAGGTGCAGCTAAAGCAGGACATTAAAGGTTTTACTATATTAGAGTTACTCGTTGTTATAGTAATAATATCAATTGTTTCAGCTGTAAGTTATCCTAATTTTATGGATTGGAGAAAAGATCGAGAAGTCAGAGCCGCTGCAGAAAAAGTTGCAAGTATGTTAACTGGTATTAACACTCAAGCACAAAGAGGTTCATACCCATTTGTCCAATTTCAAGTAAAACCTTTAAGTGGATCAGTACAGTTTAGAAGTAAAGGTATGTCGCAAGACAAAATGAATAGTAAATTAAATCAAGCAACTACAAAAATTCTTGATTGTGAACTTAATGATAGTGGTTATTGGGATAATCATACGGTAGATATTTATGAAAAAGATGTTGGAGTTCACATATCTAAAACTAGTGCAATTTGCTTTTCAAAAGATGGTTCTTATTTTTCTGAAAAAGAAGATTTAGATAATACTGCCAATTTTAACCAAGTGAATTTAAATCTAGAAGGTAGGTCTACTAATAATTATTTAATTATTTGTGCAAATAGTAGTGGTAGTGGTGGATTAATCATAGTTGGCGGTGGTAATAATTGTGGCACTTCAAAACCTCAATATTTGGTAGAATGGTCAAGATTTGGTAACATAAAGAAATTTAAATGGAGCGGCACTGGTGTTTGGACTAGACAATAAAAACAAATCAGAAAAAGGGATGACCCTTCTTGAAGCATTAGTATCTACTGCTATTATAGGCATTGGCTTCGTGGCTGTTTTTCAAATGGTCAATTATTCTGTTCAATCGATCGATGTTTCGGGAGAAAGAACTAAAGCCACTTATTTAGTAAGTATGGTTGCTGAAGACGTGATTTCAGAAAAAAACTCAAGTTCGCCAACTACAGATAAGAAACTTATGGATTATTTAGTTGATAATAAGCAGAGTGGTAAATCTTGGGCTATGGGTTCATGCTCTGCTGGAGCATCCTCAAATGCTGCTCACTCTAATACATTACAAAATAAAGTTCAAAAATGGGATAATCGTTTTTCCAGAAAAAGAATTAAGTGTAGAAATAATGAAGAAAAATTTCTTAAAGTATATGATATTTGCAGATCAGGTTGTGCTCACAGTGTAGCAACTATCTATGACAAATGGTACTTGGGCAAGATGGAAGTAAATATGCCAACAGGAGGATCGAAAAAAAAGAAAAAATATCTTTATTTTCAAATTCATTAATGAAAAAAAAATTAAATTCAATTGCTGGAGTTACTTTAATTGAAATTCTAATAGGTATTTTAATTTCAACTATAATGATGGGAGCAATGTTTACTTCATACACTGCAGTAAATAACACGTATAGACAAGTAACAGATAAAGCAAAAATTTCACAAGCTGGAAGAGATATTGTTGGTATGATTGTTCGCGATATTAGAATGGCCGGCTTTAAATATTTTAATGATAACATTACAACAAATGATAAGCACGCACCCATTATAATTACAAAAGCAACAAACTTTAGAACGGAATGCGATAAAATAGAAATTGTCTATGGTGATGTAAATTACAAGAAAACTGGCACTCCTAAATATACTTACGAAAGATTTAAAATAACTTATGAATGCAAACAATCAACTGTTCCCGATAAATCAGCAACCCAACTACCAAATGGAAATTTTCCCGCCATCCAAGCTTTTGCAATTTATAAATCAAAAGTTAAATGGAACTCATCTGCTAATGATTGGTGGGATCATACTTTAGATAACGATAGTAGAACCTATGAGGATGAGTTAATTGTAGATTATATTCAAGATTTAATTTTTAACGCAATTGATGACAAAGGTTTATTAATTAGTCCTCCGCCAACACCTTCTAATGCAAACAAAGATTATCTATATAAAATTAAAACAGTCGATATAGCTTTAAACGTAAGATCAACCAAAGAATTTTTTAGAAAAAAAGATAAAAGAAAATTTTATGGACTTGGTGATGCCACAAGAGATGGTACCGGTTCAAACACTAAAGTAAAAGATGATAAATTTTTAAGAGAAACAATTGTTGTTTCTGCACATGCAAGAAATTTGGGTTTACAATGAAAAATAAAAACGAACAAGGTTTTGCTTTAGTCTTATCGCTAGTATTAATGTTAGCAATGTCATTAATGGGTGGAGCTCTAATTGTAATTAGTGCTGGAGATCATCAAAGTAATAATACGAGTGATGATTACCAACAAACTTTTTATGTAGCCGAAACAGCTTTAATAGAAGGTGAAAAATATTTATTAAATCAATTTTTGGGACCATGGGATACCGGTACTCATGCTAGAGATGTTACAAAAAGAAATTTGCCCAATAACGGAACTACTGTATGGAATGGCGATATGTTGGCCGCAAATAGAATAAACTATGACGCATCTACTCTTACTTCTAAACAATATTTAGACACAACTAATTATTGTTATAACAGCTTTAAAGATATCGATAGAGCAGACTTAAAAATTGCTGTTGCGGAAAGTTGGAATTTTGGAACAATAATAAGAAATGCTTTTAATACCAATGCTACTTTGGATGAAAAGGACGAGGCAGAAAAATTAAAACATTATTATTATGAGTTTTTTATAACACGAATTGGTGCCGCTCCATTTAGAGGGTATGGTTCAAGCATTAAACAAGGAGCAACAGATTCAGGAAATGACGGAATGGCTTACAGGATTTTTGGGTGCGGCATTAAAAAAGGATCTGGTTCTGAAGGCAGAATGATAATTTCTTTAGAAAGTACTGTTGTTTTACCAAAATAAAAGTACCCAATATGATGAACAAAATTATAATAACATTAAAAAATTTGATTATAATAAGCTAAATGAAAAAAACATTAATAGTAATTTTTACTTTAATATTTAGCATTACTTCTGCTCAAGCAGCTTGTGATTTCTTAATTAATATCGGCGACAAAGGTACAAAACTTTATGAAAAATTTGATATGTTTCCAATGCCAATGTTTAAGGGTCAATTCATGCTGCCAATTCCTTCACAGGAATTATGTCCTAATGATAATTTAAATATTAATATAACTGTTGAATATGTCTTTTTAGGAAAAAAAGACGATGAAAGTGAAGATGAATTTAAAAATGCAAATTTAGCTGCAATTAGAATGGTAGTTTTCAATGACGAAAATAATACGGAAAGTAATAAATTAACTTTAATGAATTATGCAAAAAAAGTTTATGGTGATTTTGATACTGGAATCAATCCAAAGATATTTAACGAATATGCTATTTTTGAAACAGGACAAAGTATAGTCATTTATAAAAGATTTTATAATGAAGAAGGTAATATTGATGAAGAAATTTATATAACCAATATTGAGTATGATAAAAAACTTGGTGAATTTTATAACGCATTAGAAGAAGAGGAAGCGGCAATAGAAAGTAATGGAGAAACAAATTAAATTATGAAAATAAAATTATTTATAATTAAAGTTTTGTTATCATTAATTTTAATCACCGGTAATAGTTTTGCAAAAAATCTACCTCCTGGATCAGGTGTTGCAGATGTTCCAGCAAATGTTTTAATTCTTTTGGATAAATCGGGAAGCATGAGCGCAAGGATGGTTAGTGGTATGGGATTTTATTATCCAAGTGGTGTAGCTGCTCATGACGGAAAAATTTATACTGGTCAACATAGTTCTTATGGAATTAAAAGTTTAGACACTGCTACTGGGAAATTAAATAAATCTTTTGGAGCTAATGGAACTTGGAGAGGAACCGGAAATTGTAGAGCTTATTATCCAAGAGCCATGACGATCGATAATGGATATTTATATGTTTATCAACAATATCAATCAAGGGCATATAGAATTAATTTATCAACAAATAAATGTGATTGGAATGCTGGTGGTCTTTACGGATACACCATGACAGTAAAAAATAGCAAATTATGGGTTTCGGGGAGAGGTAATGTTTCTTATATGGATTTATCTGTAAGCACGACTAGAAAAACTTCTTGTAGTGTGCCCTACTATCTACGTAGGGCTAACGCTAGTGCTATTAGTGCATCAGGAGATTATTTATTAACTCATTACAGTCGTCGTGTTTACAAAACCTTTTTACAATCTAACGGATGTCCTACAATGACTAGTTATCAATCTGGTTGGCTTGATAGGAACGATAGATACGTTTTTGAAATGGTAGCACATCCAACTGATAATACCATATTTTATGCAGCATCTTACTACGCACACAAATTACTAAAGTACACAGTTGCAGCGGGTAATACAGCTACTACAACAAGACGAGCTGTAGGGCGTTGTTGCAGAGGAACTTGGAGACTGTGGTACCCAAGAGGTGTTGGAATTGATACCGTTAACAACCGTGTTTATGTAGGAGGCTATTATGGTAATAATATTTTAGGTTATGATTTAAACTTTGCACAAGTACATGAATTTGGTGGATCTTCAGGCACAAGAATGACTGGGGCTCACGAAGCAATAAAAGCAATAGTAACAGACTCTTCTCTTACCGCAGGAGTTAATTTTGGTTTTGGTTATTGGTCTTCTGGAGGTGGTTCTTATGGAGGTTGGAATAATAATAAAAATCAATCTTATCCCTGTATGCGCCAATATTGTATAAAGGCAAGAGCAAATAAAGATGGAGCTGCAAGAACCGCCCAGGTAGTTGGCAGCGTAAGCCCAGGAGGTGGTACTGATGCTTATGCATGGGCAAGAATGGCGTATGAATATTATAATCATTCTACTGGGCCCTTGGATAAGACTTTAACATGCCAAAATAGTTATGTTTTGGTTATTGGTGATGGTGGATGGGGAAATCACAATCGTGCAAAAAGCATAGTAATTTCAATGTTGAATAAACATAAAATTAAAACATTTACCGTTGCTTATGGTGGAGGGATTCATGGATCTGGTATTAGAAATTTTAGGGACATGGCAAAAGCAGGAGGTACTAACGATGTTATTATTGCAGACACAACTGCAGATTTAAAAGCACAATTAAAAGCAGCTATATCTCAAATCATTGCATCAAAACTATCATTTACTGCACCAGCTGTCAGAGCGGATATAACAAGTGGTGGATCATTTTACCAAGCGCAATTTGATTATGAGCAAAATAAACAGTGGAAAGGAACACTGAAGAGAACCAAAATTGATCAAAACGGTATATTGTATCCAAATGATAAAGGTAATTGGAGTGCTGCAGATTTAATCGATCCACCTGATTCAAGAAAAATATGGACTGAGCTTGCAGGTTCTGATTATAAAAATGGTTTAAATAATTTTGTCGATGCAAATTTCAGTGAAATTAATAGTTTGTTCTCATTAACTGGAAATAATGTTCCTAAATACCATAATATTGATGAAAGTTATTCTGTCACAGAAAATGGGGTTACAACTCAATATTCAAATCCAAAAAATACAACTCGATGTAAAAATGCTGCTGGTGTTCGAAATGACAATGAGGATGATATTAAAGGATTAATAAATTTTGTAAGAGGAAAAGATTATTTTGATTATGATGCTGACTGTAATTTAACAGAAACAATTCATAATCCATTAGGAGATATTTACCACTCGGAAATGATAGTGGTTGGAAAACCAAATGCTGAAACATCTTTTGTTGGAACTAACCAAGAAGCGTATTTTAGATCTATTAAGGGATATGATGCCTGGGCAGCTGGTATAGTTAGAGATGAAGTAATTTATGTTGGAGCAAACGATGGTATGCTTCATGCCTTTGATGCAAAAACTGGAAAAGAAAAGTGGGGTTTTGTTCCTCCATTCGTTGCAGCAAATTTTCCTACTATGGTTAACGTCAATTTAAACAGAACTAGCGTTGGTGGATCTAATGCAATTTATGGAGTTGATGGTTCACCAGTGGCACATGATATGTATTTTCAAGGACCTTATGATACTTCAAAAAAATGGCATACTATTTTGATGATACCTTATGGTAGAGGTGGGCCTGGTTACTCAGTATTGGATGTAACTGATCCAAATGCGCCTAGACATCTATATTCTGTCTATAATGATACAACAAAATATTTCGTTCATGTTATGGATCACAATGCCAATATTTCTAGTTATGATTATATTGCAAGCTCATACCCTATTTCTTCATTTACAGAAGCTCAATTAGTAACTGATAATGCTGAGGCTGGAGATGGAACTACAACATGTGATGCAACTGGTAACAATCAATGCTATCAATCTAGAACTTGGACTATTCCAGTAGATGGGCTAAGTCAAAATGATATTCAGGTTCTAGATAATGGTATGAGATATATAGGAAGATATTCTATTTCTACTCCTTCTTCAGGATCAGGAACAACAATAACTTTTGATAGAGAAAAAACATACTATGGATACGATCCAGCAGATGCTTCTAAGATGAGTGCTGATATAGGAGTTGTAATTAAACCTGGAGCAAAAGCATTAGGAGTTCAAGCACAGCCTGAACATGATTATAGCACACTTGGTGAAACTTGGTCTGCGCCAAGAATAATAAGACTTCCAAATAAAGGTCATGGGGACACCAATATTGAAGATGATATTTATGTAGCTGTTATGGGTGGTGGTTTTGGTGCGCAATATTCTGGTATAGGATCTAACTTGCATATTATTGATTTAGAAAATTTAAAATTTCCAGGCAAAGTTCATAAAGTAATTCCAATTGAAGATTTACCAGGAAACAATATTGTAAATTCAACTCCAGCAACTCCAGTTGTAGTTACGCCTGATACAGCAAGAGGAATTTCATTCTCAGGAGCTTTGGTTTATTTAAACGACTTGGAAGGAAAGATAACTAAATTTAATCTAACCAATATGACTGGGGATGGTAAAGGTGGATCTGTCAAGATGTTTGACAAAACGACTTTATTTACAGCCGGAAGTACTTCAATAAATGGAAGATATATGTATCATGCTATGGATGCAACAATAGGTCAAACAACAAACTCTATGTGGTTATTTACTGGAACAGGTGATTATGAAAGAATTGGAAGTACAAATCAAGGAACACAAAACCTAATGCTTGGAATTGCCGATCCTGATTATCCAAATTTCAGAAATCTTAATCTTGCAAACAAAATAGATGACTTAACAAAATGTAAAAATGTTACAGGAGATACAACGGGAGCAAAATGTCCAGAAATAATTAAAGATAGAGGTTGGTATGCAACATTAGATAATTTCCAAAAAGTCACAGCAGAACCTGAAGTAGAAAATGGGTTGGCTTATTTTCCAATTTATTCACCCTCTTCATCAGTTAATAAATGTAGTTTAGGTGATGCATTTATTTGTGCTGTAGATGATGAATGCGGAACTAATATTTCTGCATTACTAGGAGCAAATACTGGTCCACAAAAAAATGCTGAATGTAAATATGTTGGTCAAGGTGTATTAACGAGCATTATATCATTTGGTGGTAAAATTTTTGCAAACATCGCTGGTCAATCAAACCAAGCTGTTAAAGACTTAGTTACTCTTCAAGGTGCAGCTGCTGATGTGGATACTTACAGAAGCTCTTGGCGATATAATTATTAAAAACAATTATTTACCAATCAACAAAAGATAAAAATAAATAACCCAAACAAACATTGTTGCCATTGTAAAAAAAATTAGCGCAAGCCCTACCGAGGTATCTTGATCAACTTTTTTCCTCCATTTTTTTGGAAAAAAACTTAAAGAATATGCATAAACGATAATGAATATATTTAATGCAGAAATAACAATATTTATAAATAAAAATTTATCCATTTTTTAAAAAAATAAGTTTGTTAAATTATTTTTGAAAACTAAATATATCAATGTTCCTATAATTATATAAGGACCAAAAGGTATTTGAGAAGACATTTGTTTTGAATTTTTTATTAAATCTGGAACAACGCTTAAAAGTGCTATTACCGATGAAAGAAAAATGATAAAAGGAATAGAAATCCAACCAAACCAAAAACCAATTACAGCAAATAGTTTGGCATCTCCCAGGCCCATCCCTTCCTTCTTTCTAATTTGCTTGTAGAAATAAATAATAGACCAAATTATTCCATATCCAAAAATTCCACCAATTAATGAATTAATATAATTTGGAAACATTGAGTTTAAATTGGGATCAAATGATTTAACAAAACCCAAAGCCATCATTGGG
>Ga0208277_1001977_pt1 | contig 11817 bp, 7 predicted proteins | sample ETNtaG_5_FD_185782 | JGI IMG/M metagenome (GOLD analysis project Ga0208277, IMG submission 185782) | Marine microbial and viral communities from oxygen minimum zone, Eastern Pacific Ocean - ETNP201406SV205 (SPAdes) (version 2) | ecosystem: Environmental > Aquatic > Marine > Oceanic ...
TTGCACCTCCGCTTATTGTAACATTATTTGCCGCCTGAGTTGCAATCGAACCAAGACCTAACGAGGTACGGGCATCAGAACCACTTTCAACCGTCCATGTACTGCCATCAGAAACAAGGAAATTACCATCTGCATGGCCAAGACCCGATAAAGTGGTCAAATTCACATTATTATCGACCTTAGAATCCAATTGGTCTTGTATGTTTGATGATACGCCATCAACATAATTTAATTCAGTTGCTGTTGCTGTTACACCAAGGTCTGTCAATGTACTAACTGTTCCACTCCCCTTAGAGTCCAATTGAACCTGGACATCAGAGGTGACACCCTGCAAAAACTCTATTTTTGATGCTGATAGTGTACCATCAGATAAGTCAGTCAGATCCGCATCATACCCTTGTATGTCCACTCCAATTTCAAGCCCTAGATTTGTTCGAGCTGTTGAAATATCAGATGCACCCGTTCCACCATCTGCAACGCCAATATCATCAATACCTGTTACGGATCCTCCTGTTATAAGAACATTATCTGAATCTTGAGTTGATATAGATCCAAGACCCAATGAGGTGCGAGCATTGGAACCTTCTTTGGTTACCCAGCTTGTGCCATCAGAAACGATAAAATGGTCATGATTTTGCTCTAATTCAGCTAAAGTTGAAAGATTTGCATTTAGACTCTGCTTTGCGTCCAATTGATCTTGAATATTCGATGTAACCCCATCAACATAATTCAATTCAGTTGAATCAGCTGTTATACCTAAATCTTCAAGACTTTTTATTCCAATAGAATCTATTTGAGCCTGCACATCGGAAGTGACATTTTCAAGATACTCTACTTTGTTTCCTGTAAGTAGACCGTCTGCAAGATCCGCAAGGTCTGCGTCAAAGGCTTGGATATCTACTCCAATTTCAAGACCAAGATTTGACCTCGCAGTACTATTATCAGAGGCGCCTGTACCTCCATCTGCAATTGCGATATCACTAACTCCAAATATTGATCCTCCAGTTATATCTACATTATTTGAATTCTGTTTCGCAATTGTGCCGATACTATCTGTTAAAACAAAATTCCCTAATGTATCAAAAGTTGCATATTGCCCTAAATCAGGAAGACCTGATAGATCATTATAACTATTTGAAATAGCAACACTCGCAAGTTCAGAAGTGAGAACATAAGAAGAAAGGCTGTCAGACATTACATAATAACCAAGGGTATCAAAATTAATTATCTCAGAGAAATCTGGAAGGTCTGAAAGGTCATTGTAACTTCCTGTAAACGCAACGGTATCCAAACTACTATTTTTGACATAGGTTGAAAGGGTATCTTCTTTTGCATAAATGGAAAGGTCAGGCCTATTATCTAAGTCCATATAGTTACCTGCTTGAGAATATTTTGCTGTATCAGAAACAACCGAGTAAAACACAGAAGTCATTTCCTGCCTTGGTGATAAAGTTGTCTCATTAACCATGATTTCCAGATATGAACTACTAGGAACATTGTTAATCTGATTAACTACGCCCAAGGTTGCATTTATGACACCATCACTTACATCTATATTTTGTGTCTCTTCCCAAAATGCTGTTCCTCCGATTGATTCCCTAAATAGTTTAAAAGTTATCTGATAAGACCCAGTGCCAACAGCCTGCCCATTAGCTTTGGTCAAAAGACCTTGATAAGACAAGCGCCGTGGTACTGATTCAATAGCGTTTTTATTAACCCCACTATCAGAGTTCCTCAATATGTCTGTTAAATATTCAGATTGGCTATTTTTCTGTCCGTGGGTCAAACCACCTATCAAAACAGAAATGATTAAGAACTTTCTCATGATCAACTCCTTTGATGATCTAATAAAATGACAAAATTAAAATGGGAAATCTGGTGGCAAATCAATAGCTCCACCATCACTAAGCGCTGTAGATATTCCCTGATTTAAAAGGATTAGTAATAGTCCAAAGAGTAGGGGACGATTTTTAAAATATTCTCCTATCTTGCGATTAGAATCTGCTATTCTCTTAAAGATTGAAGGCTTCTTTTCTTCAGGGAAAAAATCTTCTAGAACCAGCCTAATGGCATTATTGATAGGCTCTTCAAGACCATATATACCATCTTTTTCAATTATATGATATGGATAATGAATATAGTCAAATTTACTGCTGTTTGATATTGTTCTATAACGAACACGAGTCAGGCGATGGTCTAGAGTATGTGTTGCATAAAGAGTAGTTAGATTATGATTACTTACCCTAAGCTGAGCAATATTCATAATACGATTTTCAATACTATTGAGCGTAGTTATTATGCCATTAGTTGCTACAACCCTTATTGAACCAAAAGTATTATCAGCAATGTATAATCGATTTGAGGCATCAAAATCAATACTCACTGGCTCACCAAGATATGATTCCAGCGCAGTTACACCATCCACTGCTGTGGTAGAAGAATTTTGTGTTCCAGCAATAGGGATAACAGAACCATCCACCGCAACTCTAAATATTTGCCTTTTAGATAAACTACTTACGTAAAGTGAACCATCGCTGGAAATAGCAATATCAGATGGCATATCAATAAGCCCAGCACTTAATAATTCCTTTCTCATCCCCCTTTCATTAAATTGATGTACAGAACCATCACCCTCAAAAAGAACAACAATATTTCCCTCTTGGTCTACCCTGATACTTGTTGGAGTATTTGGCTCTCCTTCCAAAAGAAGTCCATCACTATCTCGAGGAGTTGAATATACTGTAGATAATTTCCCATCATATATTTTGTATACAGCATGTCCAGATCTATCTGTAACATAAATATCATCAAGAAATCCTGCAGCTACGCCTGCAGGATATATTATATCATCTAAAATTTCTTTGGGGTATATCACATTTTTAGGGTCCATGGAGAAGTCTAATTCGTTCACACTTTGTCTATTGCCTGAGACTACAATTATGTGACCATCAGCATCAATTGCTATTGATTCTGGATAACGAAGCTCACTCTCGGCACTCGGGCTAAATACGATTGGCTTAGCATCCCAAAAACCCAAGGGGTCACTTTGATAAATATCTTCGAGATTGAAATAGTGGAATTCAAATTCAGAATATTCATTTATTCCCCAAGTTAAAATCTGACCTGCTTGTTCTAAAAAAGCATTCTCAGCAGCACAATCAAAAGATTCACAATCAAATTTATATTCTAACGTCGTATCAACTACCTCAGTATATCTGAGGCTGTCAAAATCTGTAATTGTTTCATATCTCTTATATATGAAAGAAGTATCAGTAACTAATAAAGAATCATTAATTTCTCTTGAATTGAATAACGTATCTATTGGCGCATTGACATAGCTAGAACGATCATTCTTAGATAACAACGTGTCATTATAAATCACAAGGACCGTATCTGGCTCTATTCTTAGGCGTTCATAAAGTTTATTTACTCTTACTCTAGGTTCAATATCACGATTGGGATCAAGAATATTTTTTATTCCAATAGATTTCAAATGATTAAAGATATAAGCATTTAACATGCGTATTTCCATAGGATTTAATCTATTTTTATTTATTGCTTGTATTGTAAAATGATCTGAGTTAATTGTTGTTTCAGTTAGCGGTTCTCTATATTCGCTACCTTCATCCGTTACAATAAAACTCGAACCATCTTCTGCTATAGTAACATCAGAGAATGCACTCTCATGCCCAGATAAAATAGGATCATCAACCTTAATAATAAGAGAATCACTATCATGCAATCCTAGAGTATTTTGAACTCTTAGAATTACTTCAAAATTAGATCCAGGCTCAACATTTGGAATCTCCAATTCAAGATATTTATTTCTGGTGATGATTTTTTTAATACTGACTCTACCATTTGGATCAGGTATTTTTATTTCTGAATCTAAATATGGAATCATAGAATCAAAATCATCGAAACTATAATCTTGTTGAAATAATAAATTCGGAGAAAATGTCCACTCATATGTCAAAGAGCCATCAGTGGGATTTGATTTTGAACCATCCAAGATAATTGTAGTAAATGGAGCAGCCTCGATATCACTTCCAACTACTGCCTCCACCTTTCGCGAGCGCAATCTTTTCCCAGACTCATCGTAAATTATATCTTGAGCTAATAAAAGATTAAAAAGTATAAGAAAGAGAACGATATGAGTATTCTTCATTATGACCTACCAATTTCATAAATAATTTTATTAAAAAAAAAGACCCCATAGAATATGAGATCCCTGCTAAATCCAAAATAATTTTATACAACAAATCCATTAAGTATTAAAAAAATAATTATGGATTAACAAAATTATATCTTCATTAAATATTTAAAAGTTAGATCTATAGTTTAAACCGATCCAAAACTTTGAGTCTGGCATCCAGTTACCTTTAAGATCATTATTTTTTGAAAGACTGGTAAATGATATACCTATGTCATCTCGGATATTTAAGTTCAGTACTGCCATAGTATTCATACTTGATATAAATTGGAGTGAAAATTCATAAAAAGGAACAGTAGATATTTGGATAAAATCCATAAAAGATAACCTTTCAATGAGCCTTGGTTTTTCTCCAATTTGACCAACTATATCAAAACGAATATAAAAAGAGCTAAGCCTAGTAAAAGAATCGCCCTCATCATTGAGCTGGTCCTGAGTCCAAAAAGCATTGCTCCCCGTATCACTGGAATCTGCTATTTCGCCTACATTGAGTTTTTGATTATAAAAAGTTCTCTCGTAAAGCTCTTGATTCGCTTCGATAGCCACTTCTCGCTTATCTTTTAAACGGTGTGCTATCTTTAAATAATGAAATCCTGGTGAAGCAGTAAACCTACCAATAAAGGGAAGTTTTATTGGAACATGAACAGTTGTTGCCGCAAGAGCATAACTATCTAATATATTTACGTTTTCAGTTTTTTCTTTTATTTCAGTCCAATCAGACATAGAAGCACCAGATATTTCAGATGGTGAATCAAGCTTCCCTCCTGAACTTGAAGGATAAAAAGAGAAGCCCATTAACCCATGCAGGTTGGTTCTTGTACCAAAAAGATTATCGATATTGCCTCTAGCATATAGGCCTAAATATTCATTGCTGGCAACATCTAATCCATCATACTTCCCGGTACCAAGATCAAAGGAGAAAGGTACTCTTAATCCAAATTCTGACCGCTGTGTAGCAATACCCAATTCGCTTGATCCTGCTAGTAAGCCTGGTAAACCAATCAACGAATTACCTACTCTCATATTCGAAGCATATTGTACAAGATTAGACCTCATAGAAAAGGACGATAGAGACATTTTGAAATTGTTTGTATGCCAAACGGAAAAAGTTGATCCATATCCAGCCATAAGTCTATCTGCTTCACTATTATGGAAGACCGTTTCAGAATCGCTGGTAAGATACTCATCTTTAGAAACCAAAACTTTCTGTATACCTTGACTAAATATCCAATCAACCCGCTCACGATCTATGATTGTAAAATCAAGCCCATTACCATACCATATCTCATAGATTTCATCCGAGTTACCTTTTTCCTGAACAATAATCACCTGATCAGTAGGCGCCATCTCACTTATGGAAACATCAGAACCATCTTCAATGGATTCACCCTCTTTGCCATTGGTATATTTTAATGTAATGTAATTATCAATAGCATCCTCCATAAGGATGTGATATGGCTGGTGGTCAACATTCCAAGCAATAAATTTTCTACTATCCAAGGTAACCACGGCAGTCTCTTCTGCATTTTTAACTTTTACAACCACATTACCAGAAACAAATAATTTCTCATCTTTACTGTCAAACGCTTTAAATGATACACTGTATACGTTATCTTTATTCCTATCAACAGGATTCTCATAATCTGGCATTCTCAAGAAGGCTAAATCTCCAGCCCTGGTAATCTTAAAATGATCTTTATCATCACTTTTGGTTAATTTAAACTTCACACTGGATTGATTATCGTCAGGATCGGTGACATCTAGCCTACCAATAATTTTTCCTCCGTTCTCAAAATGACTAAAGCTCGACTCTTTTTCACCAACTAGAGTGGGTGACTCATTCACATTTTCAATATTAACATCAACATTCTCAACTATCTTTTCTTTTCCAGAGTCAGTAACCTGAATTGATATAGTAAAAGATTTTTCTTTTTCATAATCAAATGGACGTTTTGTAAGAAGATTAGACCCATCCAAAGTAAAATCATCTCGACTATCTTTTGATAGCCCAAATTTAAATTTATCGTCAGCATCTGGATCTTCTACCTGCAGTCTGCCAATGATTGTCCCAGCTGCGGCATTTTCCAGAACACTATTTTCCGATAAAGACAGTCCCGTTGGAGCATCATTTACAGGGCTAATATTAACACGTACCTGCGCTGTACCCGAACCATCAAAAGTATCTACTTTGTAGTCAAATTTATCTACACCTGAGACATTTGGTTTAGGCGTATATAGAATCTTTCCATCAAGAACCTGCACAACGCCTAGCTCTGGCTCGGTCATTATCTCTATTGATGGATTAGAATCTTTTAAGTTATCATTTTTTAAAACAGCAATCTTAACGCTCTCATCTTCAGATACCTGCGCATTATCTGATTTTATTTTTAAGACACCATCCTGCGATAATAATAATCCAGGAATTACTATGAATAAAAGAATAGTTTTAATTTTACTAGAAATGTTCATGTATGACCTTTTTAAAAATTTACAGATACATATGGCGAGATAAGAAAAGACCCACCACCATTTCCATCTTGGTCAGGTCTTAATCCGGGGTACCACTTCCAACTACTTGATATATCATTTCGATTATCTTGAAACTCAACAAATGAGTTATTTGGATAAAGAGTACAATCCATACCGATATTAACCATTTTGTAAACATTATGCTCTAGTCCAAGACTAAATGCTTTGAAACCTGTCCCTGAAAGATTGATTTGCAAATAAGCCTTTGATCGTTTGTCGTCTGTCACGCCTTCAACTTTTGCATATACTCCGATGGCATCTGTTCCTGTTACCCTGTCAGTAATTGACAACTGATTGGTTGTATCTACTCTACCATGAAGGAACTGAGTAAAGGCAAGCCCTGCCTTAAGTCGCATAGAACCATAAGGTTTAGATTCTTTAAGCTCTCGTCCCTTACCACTCCTAATTCTAACATCACTATTTGCATATCGAACTAATTTTTGACCTTCAGTTGCTAGCGACTCCAGTGGTATCACCATTGATTTTTCTCCATCCCAGTCCAATCTCTTAATAAATTCTTTATCTTCTTCAGAGAGTTGATTAATCTTCAAAACAGTAGAAGCATTATTTTTAAGATTAATCAACTTAACTCCCTTCTTAGTAATTTTTACCAGCTTAGCCTTAACCTTTTGTCCAGATACAGTGGTCCAGTCTCTACCTTTTTCTGCTTTTTCATGAGCCTTATCATCTCTTTGTACTTTAATAGATACATTTCCATTATCATCTAAATCAAGAAATAAGCCTTCGTATTTTTTTTCATTTACAACCCATGTTCTTATTTTTGCTATTGATTTTTCAGCTGTGGCCTTTTCTTTCTTTTGGTCTTTTACTTTAGTGCCATAACTAGAGTCAACTTTTCTATTTATTTGAAAAGTGTTACTCCAATACAACATTCCACTACTTGCTGGAATGACTAGGTGCTTTCTTGAAAATATATCGGCTGCCTCATATTCTTGTCCGTCAACATCCATATAGTTTATTTGACCACCAAGTTTGTGGGTGTCAAACTTAAAACCAAAACCTAGATTACCTTCCAGTGGATGACCAACACCATTTGATACAGACATGGTATTTCCAGGAATAATTAGATAAGAACTCACAATATCGTTTGATAGTCCTAGCATTAAATTTTCCGTTAGCTGCCTTGAAAATCCAATATCAGGCAAACCCTGTTCAAGTCTAAAAGCTAAACTACCACTTTTTTGGCGTATAAAGAGCCTCATTGCACTACTTGCACTAATCTGTGAATTTGACCACCAAAAAGCATCTCGAGCATCCTTAAAACTTCGTTCCTTGAAAACATTATCCACATTACTAAATTGTTCAAGCTCCGATAAATCTCTGCGGCTAACATCCTGCCATTTATATTCTCTAGACATGATGGTATTGAGTTGATTCAAGTCCATTTTCTCAACTTCAGACATATCAAAAGATATATATTGGCCCATTTGGTAATCCTTGGCCTTTAACTTTTTCAGCTCAATACTTTCATCTGCAATGTCCATCTGTACAATAATTGAAAAAGATGCCTGGATGCTATTCTCTTCAAATTTGTCTGCCTCAATTAACCTATTTATATATGCTTCAATGAATTCACTATTAACTATAGGATCTGCAATTTCCCAAAAAAGAGATTCCTGCGCATTTAGCGAAGTAATAAGTGACAATACCAATGTAACTTTATTTAAAAATCTAATCATAATATTCAAACTCATTGTCTGAAACAGACTCCTTCTTATACTTGTCGACAACTTTAATTCTAATTTCTGTAGTTTCACCAAATTGTGGTTCATCCATCTCAAAACTATATTTCACTACCCTACGATTCCCAACTCTCTTTTCCGGCTGCTCTTCTTCTAATTTTCCATAAATACCTGATAGAGGCACCACCGCTTTCTTACCATTCTTATTGCCGTACGTAGTAACCGTGAGAAGCATATTGTTCGTTCCTTTACCCATTCTCTTGAATTCCATTTTTGGAGGAGGTACCTTTCTCACTTTTACCTCATGAAATAATCCTTTAACTGGATTGCCATCTACGAAGGTTTCAAACTTTACCTTTCCACGACTCTTTGGTTTTAATTTCGCTTGATAAGAATCAAAAGTCTTTGTATTTACAGCTGATCCTGATACCTTCACAGATATTCTGTCTCGGTCAACATCTTTGACCCTGCTATCAAATACATAGTCTTCTCCTATGTATATTTCCTTGTCATCATTAATGGTACTGTATTGAGGATCGACAACTACTATGCTGGCTGTAGTGATACTTGATTTTTTATCTCTTTTTCTTAGCCCCACTACTTCAATGCTGCCACTACTTGTACCTCTACCACTAACATATGCCCTTGGAAGACCAGTCACCAATTCCTCAACAAGATCCTCTCCTCCTGATATTTCGATACTAAAATCTGCATCAGAATTAACTCCACCTACGCTAAAAGGTATTTCCCAATTCAAACCCCTTAAAACGGTATACTTTTCTTTATCAAAAAGAATGAAAAATTCTGATTGTTGACCATCCATATATATAAGTGTTATGGGAGTATCAAATTTCCGATACATTGAGAAACTGCCTTCTCTTGACACCTCACTGTCAATAATCTTGAGTAATTTATCTGTTACGCTATAATCACCAAAAGCAGTTGTCCATCTATTATAAGTTAAACTATCAATCTCTGGTACAAACCTGACTCCGAGATTAACATCATATGGCTGATTTAAATAATTTTCATCAACAGAGCTTAACTTAACTTTTGCTACGTATCTATTTGCATTCTCATAAGAGTAGGGTTCGACAAATACAGAATCCAATTCTGCTATATATTCTTCATCTACTTTTACGTCATCGCCCTCGACTTCTAAAATAGCAGTAGTCAAGCTTGGCGTGAATTCAATAGTGCCTTTTTCATACTGCCCTTCAACATCAAAAAATAATTGATAATAATCAGGGTCATCATAGTTTGACTCCACATTACTTACTTTGACCAAATCTTGAAGCTTATCTTGCGCAACGTTCTTCAATATATCATCCTGCCTTGACATATAAACAGCCAATTCACCTTCTATTGCAAAAAGACTAAGAATTGCTCCGAGATTGATTAGAAAGTAAACTTCTACTTTTTTCATAATCTGGACCTATTTCTTTATTGCTTTGGAAAGAATTTCATTTACTTCTTTCCTAATTTCTTCCTGAACTTTACCTTTCGCAAAATTTGATAGGCCTTCTCCCATTTCAGCAACTTTTTTAACGGCCTTAGTTAATTCAGATAATTCTTTACTATCCATATCTGCGACACTTCCTTGAGTAGATGAAGACGCGCTTGCACCATCATCTGGGCCAAGGTTGTATATACTTTGTGCATAAAGAATTAAAAGAAAAAACTCAAGAACCAAAGCACTAATGGATAAATATGTCATAATGCCTACGTGATCAGGGTCCCAAGTTGCAAATATAGAACGAAATCCAACAATCATCAGCAGAAACGCTGCTCCCCCATAAACCATTGCGGTCCTGGCATTAATATCCGATCTAAGCTTCATATTTAACTTCCTTTATTATTTTAATTTATTCAACTACCAAATTATGGGTGTACGATATAGAGTAACATCCATCATTACTCTCATTAAGTAAATACTCCAATATATAAGTACCTGTATGACTTGCCGAATGAGGATTAGCAGTTACCTCACCTGTAGATGGATCATAAGATAGCCAATCTGGTGGATTATCTATGAAAAAATCTATTTGATCATCGTCTGAATCATACCATTCTACTGTCCATGTTGTTACATTATTAATATCATTGTCAGCCTGTATGGTCTCTGGGAGCGATGAGATGTTAGAAAATACTGGTTCATTGTTTTCAATAACAGACATAGTTAGCTCATAGGTCGTATCCTGAATAGCAGATCCTCTATTATCCGTAATATGAAAAGTAATTATTTGTTGTCCATTGGAGGCATCGTCATTAGTAGGAGTAGACACACACCTAAGCTTCAAACTAGGATTTTTTGTGTCATTTCCATTTACATCAACTGTTAACCATCCAATATTCTCGTCAATTGTAACTGTCAGTATATCAAAAGCATTACCACCAGCAAAGCCACTCAATGAATTGTCCGAGTCTATCGCAGCATATGTTAAAATTTCATCGGCTATTTGATTGCAACCTACACGGAATGAATGGTTTGGCAAAAATGATTGCAAATACGGTCTTCGGTTTGGTCTTACTTCAAAATTCATATCTACTGGGACTTCAAAATCAGCATCTGATATTGTTAACAAGAACGATCCAGTTTCTACATCGCTTGGAGTTCCATCCAAAGATGCAGTAGTGCCAGTTGGGTTAATTGCCAACCAAGTAGGCTTTTGATTTGACCAGCTTAATACAGGATTTTGATCATCATCCTTATCGTCCCAATACAAAACACTTTGAAATGGAATTTCAATATCTGCGATTATAGAGGGCTGATAGCTTGTAATCTCATCTCCATTTGAGTTTGACCAATACGGTGCTTCATTTACATTAGTAATACCAATGATTACATCAAAATCACTTGTTTTACTATCGATGTTATCGTCCGTTACAGTTATTTTAACAATTATTTCTTTTGACCCACTAAGCCCCTCGTAATCTATGATACTACTATTTGTAACTAGGTCATAGTTTGAATCTGAATCTTTTTGAATAGTAAAAAAATTAACACCTGCCCCATCAATTTCTTGACTCTTAATAACGTAGGTAAATTCGTCATCTGGATTATCGTCTGTTGCATTTAATCTTCCAATGGTAATTTGGGAAGCAGAGTTCTCTGGCAACTTCGCTTTTCCATCTTCAACAATAATATTAGTAAGATCCCAAATTATTGTCCCCCTTGGCGCAACGGATTCATTGTCCTGATTATTACCAGGGTATGTAACTTGAACCTCTTCACAACTACTGAAAATAATTATAGCAAAGGCAATTGTGGTAACTTTGAAATTCTTCATAGTATATAAATAATACTCCATTTTTCAATTATAAAATTATGAATTATAAAACTAAAAAGCATACTCCAAAACTACTCATTGA
>Ga0208277_1001979_pt1 | contig 11813 bp, 8 predicted proteins | sample ETNtaG_5_FD_185782 | JGI IMG/M metagenome (GOLD analysis project Ga0208277, IMG submission 185782) | Marine microbial and viral communities from oxygen minimum zone, Eastern Pacific Ocean - ETNP201406SV205 (SPAdes) (version 2) | ecosystem: Environmental > Aquatic > Marine > Oceanic ...
ACATCACGTCATCATCTCCTTACGGACTGTATGCAGAGCACCTCAGGCATTGTATCCCTTATGAGCATTGGGGTACATGTCCTTTTACAGAGTCAGAAAATTATCCGATAATATGTAAGAATTTTACCAGCCTCGATGGCCGACATAAGCCCCAAGCCAAATCTTTAGAATAAAGCTACAGGACGCTGTTTTTCTGCTTACGAGTTGGTGCAAAATGAGGCACTGCGGACTCGCTATTAGCAGATAGTCCTCTGAGGCTTCAAACATAATTTCAGAGATCCGATAGTTTTCATTTATTTTTGAACGAAAATAATAACAAAAATCCAATTAAAATTCCCTTAGGTTTAGAGTGAAAAGTGGTGTAATTATAAAACCGGTGAAACCTTCGCCAAAAATCGACGGAATCAGGACAAGATATTGTCAAAATAAATTGAGATTTGATTAAGAAAATCTCGTTTGAAATTTCCAGAGAATGAGTTCTACTCAAAACACGAAAATCAGAGGTTGATTTTCAAAGGAAGTAAGAAAGAAAGGGGGAGCCATGAGGAGCGGCGAACCGCCCCTCATGGCAGCCTCAGTGCTGAGCACTGTAACTTGCAGCTAATCAGGGATCAATAATCCCAGTCTTTGCCGTCATCGCCATCTCCGCCACGGGAGAGGATGAATGCTCCAACTACAAACGCAACGACAACTAGGCCGATAATTACGCCCCAAGTCCATGTTGGGACTTCGCTACTATCTGCTCCGTCTCCATCGCCACCGATATCAGCACATTCGTCACCATCTGGGTTGACTTCACAAGGATCTTCCACAGATGAACTGTGTGTCAGAGCGATGTCTGTACCTGGAACTGCGTTTTCCATGTTGTTCTTGTCATCATATGGAACTGCAGCGAAATGGTAGGTCTTGATACCTGTACCAGCAGGGTGTGAGACATCAGCGCTTGTTGCATCGCCAGCATCTACACATCCACTAGTTGGCATTTCTCCGGAACTGCTCCATGCATAATCTGCATAGCAGACCATCCAACCTTCAACATCTGATGTGTCACCGGTTGTTTGCCAAGATACTGTCCATGCATTAGCGTCTGCTTTGTTAGAGACAGTCATGCTTGTTGCAGAAGGTGAACCATCAACCATCTTATCAGCAGTAGCTGAGTCTGTAGCGATTGTAGGATTGCATCCGCCTACGTTACAAACTTGTAGAGTGTATGTGTAGGTTTCACCGTGTGTTGTATCTGTTTGACCACTCATTGAATGAGCCACAAGTGTTGTATTCTCTTGAGTTGTTGTACAAACCATTGCAGAATCACAGATTTCCATTGATAACCAATCAGATCCAGGTACTGCGTTTCCTGCATAGCCCCATGATGCGGTGATTGAACCGCCCTTTTGTGCCTCTACTGTCAAGTCAGTTGGATTTGCACCAGGTATATCGATAACCTGTAGTTCTCCTCCCATCATGACGATTTCGCCCTGAGATAGTACTTGGTTTCCTGCTCCCATGTCGATTGAAATCGAACCTGCTGAACCTACTGCATTGATTGTTGCATCTAACTGAGCCCAAACACCGTTAGTGCTTCTCCAGAATACTCCAGTTGGAGTGATATCGTCAGCATTGTAAGTTAGTGAAAGGTCCTGCTCGTAAACATCTTCTGGCAAGTAGGTTGTAGATGGTTCGTAATCTACTACTGCAACTGAATTGTAATCACCTGCGTAACCGAATTCTGTAAGATCCTTGGTGTAACTGGTTTCACTGTCCGCCCAAGTAGTTATGGTGAATGGGTTAGCTCCATTGTAAGTCAAGTTGTACTCGATTCCAATGCCACTCGCTGTTGTTGCTGTAGCGACGATTTGGTTCCAAACGAATACATTGATGAAATCCATTGCCATAGAGCCGAACTCATCGATAACTGTAATCGAGTATGTTTGAACACCGGTCCATCCTTCATTTTCTGCAACTAATTCACATGTTGCGAATTCCTGACCAATTCCATTACATATAGACGGGTCTTCAGTTCCATTGAATGAAGTCCTTCCTGGGTGATCCCACACGTATGATAGTGTAGCCCCAGTTTCATCATCAGCATCATAAGCATCTGCTTCCAATGTGATAAATCCATTTTCACCCATTACGATTGAGCCTTCTTCTTGCTGTAGTAGAACAGACACTGTTGGCCTGTTGTTTAGAGCAGATATCTCGTAGATACTTGCTGCATCGTTTCTTGCAGACATATCTGTTTGTCCTGGTGTTGCGTTGACCATCATTGCTGTTGCAGTGACATTGTAGATACCAGGGGCGAAGTTGTACATTACACATGCTTGTCCAAACGGTGCTGCATCTCCCATGCCCATATCTTCTCCTAGCTCCATGTGAGTGTATTCCATACCATCTCCAAATGTGCACGAATCTGCATCAAGTGAAGTAGAAGCACCAGTTACGGTGTTTTCTATATCGAAGGTTACCTTCCAGTCGTAATTTATTGAAAGAGAACTTCCTAAGTGCCTTACGCTCGCCTGTATGCTCGACCATGCTGGATTCAATGGACCGTCTGTTAGACCAGGCATTGAAGGCTGGCTAATCGGCATCTCATTTTCATCCATTACATATCCTTGGTTGATGTAGATAACATCGATTCCAATGTCGTGGAAAGTTTGAATCTTTCCTTCGAGTTCATCTTCGCTGGTTGCAGCGTTTGCATCAGAGAAGAATGTTGCTTCACAGAAGTGAAGATAAGTAATGTCAGTTTGTGTCTCATTAGGATCTATGCTACCATTTGTGTTGTTAGCCATGACTGTTTCCTCACAATCTGGTAGTTGACCATATACAACGTAACTTACAAGATTGACACTAATCGAATAGTCTCCTGAAGCTGAAGAGGAATCCGGAGTAATTTGTCCATACCATTCAGTTGAGTCTTCGAAATCTAGAACATATCGTGAACCATTGGTCACGTTGTTTTGATCTTCCTCGTGTGCGAATGTTTCCACAACACCAGATGTTCCAATGTTGGTAATTTGGTTGACACCCAATAGGTCGTCCGCAGCTCCATCAGCATCAAGATCTCCTGTTGCTGAAGAAACGGTTCCTGTAACCTGTAGATCTAAGACTATTGAACGTGCAGACCAAGAGGTTGAACCTCCGGTAGAGACACTCAAAGTAAAGAACTTGTTGTCATCGCCACTTTCAACTTCTTTTCCAGAATCCCATGATAGATCGACGATTACATCTGTCCAATCAACAACTGATACAAATCTGGTATATTCGTCATTTCCTGGGTCAGAATCTCCTAATGCATTCAATTCTACTACGATCTGGTAGTCTCCAGTGTCTGGTGCCCAGACAATTGGTGAACCTTGGTATGAGAATGTGTACTTACCATTGTTCAGGATGTCTCCAGATGCAAGAGTTGACCATGGGCAGACGAATGCGTCGTCACATACGACGTCACCGTTTGTCCATGATAGGTCGTTACCTGCTGAATCTTTTGCAACAGGTCCTCTTGCTCCACTTTCATCTAGATAAATAGTTAGAGTGATACTCAGTTCTTCAACGTCGGTATCTCCGATGTTAGAAACATACAGTTCGAAGTCGGTATCTTCACCAGCGTCTAATGTATGTTGCTTTTCACCAGTCATGCTATTAATCACGGTCTGTCTTGGAGACAGGATCTCAACTGTAGCGTCAGGACCTGAACGGCCGTCTGCTTCAGTAACTTTCTTTTCTTCTAATTCAGCCCAATCAAGCGCTGCTAGCGAAGTGCTAGCAAGCATGATTACAGCCAAAATAATTGGGGTTAACTTGCTCATTGTCATCTCCTCCAAATTGGGGTCGGTATGTCCTCCGACGGCATATACGGTATTTATGGGTTGGCAAAAAAGACTGTTTGCACAAGGTCACGAAATCAACACTAACAAAGCCAAAATATGACTCGCAGTACCCTTTTCGACCCCCAACACACATGCAGATTTCGAGTGCATTTTACTCAGTGGTACAATGTATTTGTTTTTTCTATCCCCGGGACAAGATAATATCCAAATTTGCACTAATCTATCGAGGATAAGGCTTGAGAGGGGGTAATTTTGGTTGCTTTTCTCACAGGAAGCCAAGTTGCTATCAGGACAAGTATCCAACCTCCAATCACCATTGAAAATACCTCGAACCATGGAAGTATCAGATTCGCACCCTGTTCTTCCCAGAATGTTTGATGTAGTGCTATGTGGAATCCAATTGCAACAACAGCCCCGTTAACCATCCCTAGTAGTGAGACCCAGGTTATTTCGACAATCATGCTGCGCATTACCATCGATTTTGTGAAACCTAGCGCTCTTAGCATTCCAATTTGCTGAGATCTTTCAGATACTGAACGATAAGTTACAACACCAATTCCCGCAATCCCTACAATTAGCCCCAGAGCAAGATAAGCTTGGAAAATAGCAAGGATGGCGAAAATTAAACCAAGAATAATCAATATTTCATCTTCAATTACTGAAGTGTAAACTCCCCCGGGAGCCAAGTCCTCGGATAGAGATTTTTCCAGATCTGAAGAAGACGTTTCTGAATCATGTGAAACGTAAATCCTAGTAGATACTCCACCGAACTGTTCATCGACAATTTCTCCATTCATCCAGATACCTTGAGAGAACAGTTGACTCGATTGGGAAAGTATACCCCCAACCACAACTTCACGGGAATTCCCTGGGTTTGAAATATCAATTAGCGAAATCGATTTTCCAATTGGAAGAGTAATCCCCGAAATTGACTCTCCAGTGTTAGGGTCAACCAGTGCAAATGAACTGTCGACAAACACAATATCCTGGTTATTTTTCAATGACAACCAAGCCTCTCTTTGGGTATCCCCCAAGTCCCGATTCCAGTCTTCTAAAGGTATACCTCCGTGTTCGATAAAACCATCATCTACACCCCTGAGAATATACCCAATTTTATCATCCCCGTCATCTACCCAAACAACTGCTCGATTCACAATTCCTACTGCATCGATTAGCGAAGGGTCTGTTTGATTCAAATCCCATTCATAATGATTGGAAGACAATTCCATCGGCACTTGCCTAGATGATGAAAGAAGTATCTCAAAATCTCCACTAGCGTCTTCAACATATCCAGAAGAATGCTCTTCGAATTGTACAGAATAACCCGCTAAAACAATCACACTGAAGACGGTTAGAGAAAACATTCCCATGATAACTGCTGTGCGAACTGGCACTGCCGCAGGATAAGCAAGTGCTACCTTGGCAACTGAACCAAATCGCTTTGCTAAGAATGATTTCTGAATTAGCCAATTCACTGCAACTGGGGCGAAACTGGTGAAGATCATAACGCCAGCAAACACCTGTACAATTCCCATTACTGCAAAGGTAATTTCATCCGGTTTCACACCTGAATCTACGGGGGCCCAAGAATCGGGGCTGAATGCCCAAAGGGCGAGCAATAGACCGATTGCAGAGATTGTATTTCGTCCAGAGCTTCTAATTTTCCAGCCTTTGAGATGAGGCAAAACATAAGTGAATATTGGAACGATTCCAATGATTAAGGCCGAGGCAGAAATATGCCAAAGAGCATACCTCAATGAAGAGGATGAATCTATTGTCATTATAGATAGTCCAGATAGTAGGCCTGCACCAATAAATAAGATTACCAACAAAATAAGCCACCAAGGTATCCCTCGCTTCCTCAGCGGGGAAATATTACGCAGTGCTTGTACTATGTTCAACCGACTAGTCCACAGAGCAGTGACCCAAAGGGTGAACATTGCTATGATAAAGCCCGCAGACATACCGATAAGCATGCTCTCGAAACTGAACGAATAAGCAATACCGTCTGCTCCAGCACTTGCGAAAACACTGCTGAAAGCAATCGATACCAACCATGCTAAGAATAATCCAAACAGTCCTCCCAAGAGTGAGGATGCAAGGGATGTAAACATTCCTTCCATGATTGCGAGTGCTCGCATGTCTGAACGTTTTAGGCCGATTGCTCGAATTACGGCTTCATCGACCCTTCTAGATTCAGCAAGCATCATTACGATTGTCAAAACAAGAAGTAAGCCCGCACCTATAGTGAATGATCCAAACACCAAGAACATAGCAGAAAGTGCCCCGGCTCCTTCTTCTGCTGTAGCAAGAGCCTCTTCCTTTGCAGCGACAATCTTCAAGTTCATTGAATCGACATCGGATACATCGTCTAGCCAAGATAAAATCGCTGTTTGATTACCATCGTTGATCACCAAAAAGCTCCTCTCGCCATTAGCAGCTGCTGCCATCTCTTCCGCATCGCTTAGATTAACTAAACCAATGATTATTGATTCTAATTCATCCAACCCAGGTGCATCGATTGATGACATGTTGCCTTCTATTTGTAGAATTGTTGGAATGGTTTCGCCATACACCCAAGGAATTAATCCGTTCACCAGAACATTCTCTGAATAATTGAGCAAAGAAAGACGGTTTGAAACTAGAATATCGCCCGAAGGCGGAGACAATGGCCCGTCTGTAGCCAAGAACATCTGCGGCATTACACCAAATCCTCCGATGTCTACAGTTAGAGGTAAACGAGGAGATAATGCGCCATCATCTACGAGAACTCCAAAAGAAGTGGAACACACAACTGCGTCAAGGCTCTGACCTTCAGAGCCCTTGTCTATTGCGAAAACTCTCTCGTCGCATTCTGATGTAAAATCTGCAATGGGAGTTAATGTTCCATTGAATTGGTATATCGAACCATTTTCCACAAGCAGACCTCCCTTAACTGCAGGCCATGCCGGTGATTCGTCACCAGAAACAGTAGTCCAACCAGTGTTTGGAGATCCAATCATAAGTTCTTCATCATAATGTAACCACTCGCCAGAGATGTTGCTTTCAATCCATTGACCGTTGTAGTAACGATGGACTTCTTTACCATACAGATGGCTAACTGCAATCCAATCTTCATCTGAAACTTTGAGATAATCCATTGAGAATATTGTCTCGGGCAAATCCGGTAAATCTTGAGAGAATTGTGCAGCTAGAAGAATCTCTTCTCCCTCTATGTGATGAACTAAATCTTCATCATCGTCGGCAAAAATCTCAGTCAGTCCATCGCTATGTGCCACTAACAAAGATTCCTCCATCAGAGTAACATCGTTAATTAAGCCACCTCGAGGAACTTCCCAGTCAAAACTTGAACCTCCACGTTGTTTTTGGTAGGATACACCACCGCCTGAAACATACCAGATTCCTTCATCACCAGAAATTATTTCTTCAATTCTGTCATCTGGGAGAGACATTATTTTGGCACCTTGTTGAATCTGTATAAGTGGCACTTGTAACACTTCCATTGTGGTACCCTGCCCCAATAATTGCGACTTGTTTTCTGACCATGAAGACATAAAACTCTCACTCAGCCGCCCCAATCCATTACTATTTGAGATAGATATTGAGTCGCCATCAGAATTAACCTCAAATCCTGAATCCTCGGAATCTATCAATATGTTGAGAACCTCTTCAACATCAGATATGGATTCAGATGCGCCTTCGTCACTTGAGAGCGAAACTCGCATCATGTTGACTTTCCAGTTTTTGGATTGCAACTGTTGAGCAAACTCAAGTGAAGTGAATAGTGCTGGAGATTTTGTACCAGCCATCGAACCTTTGCCATCCATTGATATGACTGAGGAAATCGTTAGATTGCTCGAATCCCTAATCAGCTCACCATCGTCTGAATATGAGTACCAAGATACTTCCAACACGTCTCCCTTGGAAACTCCTAATTCCTCTTCTGCGACTTCATTAATCGCCACTCCATTCCAACCATCATAGGCATACCATCCTGCGGAAGGCAAGGCAAGGCCATTATTGCGAGATAATGTAGCGGTGGTTTCCAATCCATGAGACCACTTGTCTGCCAAATTAGAATCCAAGAGTGATTGACCAAATGAAGTTGTTAAATTAGAGTCCATGTCAAATGAAAAGCCTGTTCTTCTATCCTTTTGGAAAATAAGTAAGTCTGTATCTCCATAGACTGCTTCTACCTCTTTGCTAAGAGTAGCATCTAGACTATCACCTACTACAAGAGAGGATGTGATAATCGATGAAGCAACCAATAAACCAGCCATCATCAATGCAGCCTGCCGAGGCCTACGGATGACTTGTTGCCATGACAGCCTGAATACTACTAGTCTACGTGGCGAAAACATTGGCTGTAGCAGAATACTGGAAATTATTCCTGCAGATAGAGTGCAACCCCAGGTTGAAACAAGTCCCATTTCAAGCCAATCAAATAATAGCCAAACTAGCCAAGCATCGATGATTGGACCAATGTATAGGATAATCGTTTGCCACCATTTCTCTACATCTTTCCTAAGATTCCATGCAGCGGATGCACTGATTGGAGTAATCAGAACAAACACTGCAATCGTCTCTAGTATCATGCCTATTCCTCTTCATTGAGAATTCTGCCATCTATGATTCGAATTATTCTTGAACATTGTTTTGCAATTTCATTATCGTGAGTAACAATCACAAGCGTGGAACCAGATTGATTTAGCTCAGACAAGATACTCATCACTTGCTGGCTTGTCGCTGAATCAAGATTACCAGTTGGTTCATCACAAAGGATTACTGAGGGATCATGAACGATTGCTCTTGCAATGGATACTCGCTGCTGCTGGCCGCCTGATAATTCCGCGGGCCGATGTTGGCATCTATCACCGAGACCCACTTTTTCTAGAGATAAATTTGCCTTTTGACGTGCTTCATCTGGGTTCAGCCCCATCAATAATAGAGGAATTTCTACATTTTCAACAGCATTCATTACGTCTAAGAGGTGAAATTTTTGAAATATGAATCCCATTTCTTTTCCACGTAAATCTGTTCTCTCATCATCGCTAATTCCAAAAAGTGGTTTTTTGGCGACCATGACTTGCCCTGCTGAAGGTTCATCAATACCAGATAATATGTTTAGCAGTGTCGTCTTACCGCACCCCGACGGGCCCATTATTGCAACCATTTCACCCTTTTCTATACTGAGATCGATGCCACGTACAGCCTGTACCTTTTCATCTCCCATTTCGTATATCTTCCAAAGGCCCTGACAAGATAGTGCGACTGCCATTGTACAAGACACAGCGCCACGGGTTGATAAGATGCCGCTTGATAGCGTGACTATGCAGGCAATAGTTCTCGCATTCGGCCCATTGGCTGAACAATTAGGCGGCAGAGAGCACAGGGTCCAGATTTTACCAAATTCTTCAGTCCGATTTGTATTGGAAGAGTTAGGAGTTGAATCCTGGCTAAACCAGGGACTAATGTTGAATGTCAACGGGCAACAAGTAGGGGAGGACGAGCCGGTTAACGATGGTGACGAAATTGCCTTACTTCCGCCTGTTTCTGGCGGTTGAGAGCCGATTGATTGACAAAGCCTAAGCGACTGGGGCGTACTAGAGGGAACAACATGAGGTTCGGACCATTTGAAATCATGATTCTACTGGCAATCTTCTTCTTACTATTTGGAGCGGAACGCCTACCTAAACTAGCAAGGGCTGCAGGACAATCCAAAGGAGAGTTCCAAAAAGGTCTGAAAGAGGTCACTGGTGACCCATCAACAATCAATACAGAATCTGATCTTGAGTCCGGCGGAAAGACAAAAGCCGTAGAAATGGCTCAGAAAGCTGATGATGCAGGTATTGATCCTTCTGGAAAAACTACAGAAGAAATCGAGAAGGAAATTGAAGAAAAGAGTGAATAAACAATAATTCGCTCATCTAGACCTTTTAACCTTCATTACTGAGCCACAAATGTCGCATTCTTGTTCGGTTTTAGAATCTGCCTTCTTTGTTGCTCTGCAACCTATGCACCTCAATTCCCAAGACCACTGTTGTGTACTCTTCTTATTCGAAACCGGTTGGAATGGGTGGTCTAGACTACGGCATACGTTTTGTAATGAATAATCATCTGTGAACAGAGTTTGATTCGTTTCTATTGCAATGGCCAAAATATCAAGGTCCACTGGACTAAGTCTTGGGAGATCTCCGGTCTCAGAAGCCGCTTTTTCTGCTTCACTAGTATCTGTACTCATCCACAAAATATCAATGGATTCAACCAGCATAGCCCTTTGTGGAGACAACTTTCTGAGTTCTTCTAATTGACTATGTGCAACTATACAATTTTGCATGCGCTCCACCGGCCAGTGAAGTAAGGCGGCGGTATCTAGAACCGGCATGTAACAATGGGTCGGGTTTTGTAGCAATCAAGACTTCGATTGAGAAAGGGTTCTTGGGTATGAAAGTCTTGCAGGTGTTTAGATGTCGTGGAAAGAGACGATTGTCGACTGGTTCGATGGCTTTGGCTGGATTAGCCTGGCAGCCATGTCGTTCACAGAAGCAATTATCCAACCTGTCCCTCCAGATTTGCTTTTCTTGCCAATGCTAGTGGCTGCAGAAGGGAACACAGCGCTGATATTCTGGTTATGGATTGTGGTATCAGTATCTAGCGTACTTGGTAGCATTATTGGTTATTGGCTTGGGAAGCGATGGGGGAGAGCTCTATTCAATCGGTTCAAAGCTGAAAAACATCTTGAAAAAATTGAGGCGCTTACGATTAGATATGGCACATTAGGTACTTTCATTGCTGCATTCTCACCAATTCCGTACAAGGTATTTGGATGGGCTGCAGGAATGGGGGAAATGAAACTAAGACCATTCATAATCGCTGGCTTGCTGGGCAGATTCCTAAGATTTGGATTAGAGGCTCTTCTAATCGGGATTTATGGGCAAAAAGCCCTTGATGCGATATGGAGGTTACTAGATAGAGAGATCCTGATAGGAATTGTTCTAATCTTAGGTATTGTAGTTGCGTGGCTCGGAATTAGATGGTGGAACGGACTTACTGTCGACCCCAACATTCATGAATAGTCAACCCTGCGCCGAAGATATCTGCTTGTGTGGTGTAGTGGTCCATCATTTCGGGTTTTCATTCCGGCGACCCGGGTTCAAATCCCGGCACGAGCATCTACAAATTACAACTAATGATTTGATGCTGTGCAGGCATGGCTTTACCATATGTCGTGGCACTAACACACTAATTTTGAGTTTAATCAACCTTAGTGTCATCATTGCTCTCTGATTGTTCAGGTTTTATTGAATACATCAACAATGTGAAAGCTGCTGCGAAGGGGAACATAGCGCCGAAGAGGTACTTAGGTTCGAAATCTATTAGACCAGACGCCCAGCCATACATTTCTAGTAATCCAATCAGTGAATGACCTAGAACAAAGAAACGTGCGAAGATGTGAAGATTCTCTTTGACATAAATCGCTACTAACCAATGTGTTAATCCAAATATAATTGCCAAAGCAGCAACGAATAATCCAATGTAAATGCCATACTCCGTCAAGTGTGGCCCAACTGCTAGAACAGTTCTTGGCGAAATCAATATCATTATTCCAATACCAAGTGGCAGGGAACCTGTCAATTTCATTATCGCGGACAATCCGATTACTGCCTCATCATCTTCTTCCATATCCTATTCTCAAGTGATGTGATGATAAAGAAATTGGTTGAATTTCTAACAGTTTTAAGATTAAGGCACTGCTTTGATAGATTCGCATGAATTAAATTTGTACAATTTTGTGACATGAATTGTTCATTCCGCAATCAACTTGCTTTAATTACTGACAGGTAATTGACAAAGTACCATAAAAGAGACCTTTCAGATAACTCATCTAAACAGGAGGTTAGGCTATGACATTTGATTCTGATTATGAACCGTTTTTCCAACCACCTGGCTGGATTGTTGGTCCAATTTGGAGTATTCTGTACG
>Ga0208277_1001980_pt1 | contig 11811 bp, 8 predicted proteins | sample ETNtaG_5_FD_185782 | JGI IMG/M metagenome (GOLD analysis project Ga0208277, IMG submission 185782) | Marine microbial and viral communities from oxygen minimum zone, Eastern Pacific Ocean - ETNP201406SV205 (SPAdes) (version 2) | ecosystem: Environmental > Aquatic > Marine > Oceanic ...
CGATGTTGAACAAATCACTTCACCCAAGAAAGTAGTTGCAATGCAAAAGGCTCTAGAGGAAGTACATATTGATCCCGCAATTCTTTCGTATATTGTTGAAGTAGTCCAAAGATCTAGAGAAGATCATAGAGTAATTACTGGAGCTTCCCCTCGTGCAAGTCAATCCTTATTCAAAACTGGTAGGGCAGCAGCAGCAATTGATGGTAGAGATTACGTCATACCAGATGACATTAAATCTGTAGCATTACAAGTTGTAAGCCATAGAATTGTATTGAAACCAGAAGCTAAGATTAGAGGAATTACTGGAATGCACATCATGAGGAAGATTTTGAATGAAGTCCCAGTGCCTGTAATTCAATGATTCCTCAACAAATACTAGCCAAATCAGATAACTCTGATGTAGGACGGATGTTGCAAAGAGGTTGAAGACATGGACCCTTACAAGACCATCATAGCTTGTACCAACCAGAAAGGTGGGTGTGCAAAAACAACAACTGCTGTAAATTTAGCAACATCTCTTGCAGAAGGAAATCCCAAACTGGGAATTCCTCCCTCTAAGGTTCTCCTCATTGATTTAGACCCTCAAGGAAATGCATCCACTAGTTTTGGAGTGGATAAAAGACTCGATGTACCTACGGTTTACGAACTACTAATGCAACCTACAGGTGAAGACCTGAATGTTCATGATTTTTTAATCGGCCCTGATATATTAACTGATGAAATGCAAAGATCATTCAAAAATATGAATCAAGATCAACGAATACCAAAAAGACTCAAAGTGGAAAACCTGTATCTACTCCCATCAAACATTCGACTCTCTGGAGCAGAAATTGAACTAGCTACAAAATTAGGTCGAGAAACAAGATTGAGAGAAGCCCTGGCACCTGTAATGGATGATTTCGACCACATAATCATCGACACTCCTCCATCACTAGGTTTGCTTACAATTAATGCATTAGCAGCAGCTAATTGGATTCTGGTGCCAGTACAAGCAGAATACTACGCATTAGAAGGGATGAGTCAACTAATGAACTCAATTCGTTTAATTCAAAGACGAGTAAATAATCATTTGAAATTATTTGGAATAGCAGTAACAATGTATACTCCACGTTCAAAATTGTCTCAATTTGTAGAATCCGAAGTAAGGAAGCATTTCGGTGAAGATGTTTTCCAAACAGTAATTCCAAGATTGATGGCGATTGCGGAGGCCCCTAAAGATGGAGCACCTGTAGTATTGCTCAAGAATCCCACTAAAGGAAACAAAGGAAGTAAACAATACTGGGCTTTGGCAAAAGAATCTCATCTTCGAATTATGAAAAGAAGAGCAGAATTCGGTGTGAATCCAGAATCAGTTCTACGTAGGGAAGCAATAAAACAAGGTGACCCTGAACATATTTGGAATGATATCGGCGAATGATTAATTTCTTTATGAACGCCATTTCTAAGCCTTTTTCACCGTCATACCTATGTTCGTGAAGATTTTTTTTGATTCATGGGTTCACCAGACATGACATCAGTTTCCGTTTCATTTGAAGTTCGTAGACGCCTTAATTCATTGAGAGCAATGGAAGGTGTGAAAAGTATTGATGATCTTCTAAAAGCGGTATTAAAAGAATACAGACTTAATCGATTAAAGGAAGAACATGATTCGTTAAGAGAACGAATTTCAAATTTAAATAATGCAGATATCGAGGCTACAATCTCAGCTTTGGGTTTATTGAGTGATTGATTTGCGTGGACAACCTAGAGTAATAAAAATTGAGGGCACGACCATCCTTAGAGGTCTTCTTTTCCCAAATAGTGAAGAGGAAACTCTACTTCACCTAGCTGCGTGTGAACGTATAGAATTACATGCAACAACACAAGATTGGAATTTGATACTAAGAGGGATAATGGAATTGAGTAGAAGAGCGGGAAGTCAACCAATGTCTGGACAAGAATTAAAGAATCTTAGAACAATAATCCCTGTGATATTTTCTTAATCTTGGACATTTATTTGCCACCATTTTTCTCAAGCCATTCATGCCCATACCATCGCCATTGATCCATCGTCCATCCATCAGGTAAACCACCTTCAGGCAACGGTGGGGCCTCTGAGGGGGCAGTCTGTTCAGCAGGAGGTTGCTCATTAGGTGACTCAGGTGATTCTTGCTCTGAGTTTTGATAAACTTGCCATCCTTCTTGACCAGATTCCCAGTTCCCAGTACCATCATCTACATCTGAAGGTTCTTCATCAGATTCAATATCAGTTGATTCAATTTCAACTGGGTCTCTTTGCTTCCCTTGTTCAGGCTCATCAGTCAAATCCATTGATTCTTCTTCAGTTGATGTTTCACTTAAATCAAGTAATGTCGCTACATCATCATCCCACTTGTCATCTTCAATAATTCCGCCAAATTGTTCAACAGAACCTGTTTCAATTTCTTTCGTGGCACCACGACGAGTATATTTTTCTTCGACCGTCTCAGATTTATTTCCTAACTTTCGACCAACTATCGAAAGAAGGCCGATTGCTACTAACATTACTAATGCAATACCACCTCCTATTGGGGCGAACGAAATTAATTGACTTGCTAAATCAGTCTCTTGCTGCTGAGTATCATCCTGAACGGGAGTATTATCTTCAACTACTAATGATACACAAACTGATGCATTTTCATTTCTCTCACAATAATCTTCAATGGTTTGAATATTGAATTCTCTATCATCATAATCAGTATTAGAACCAAAACAATCTCTATCTTCATCCAACCATTCTGTGGAATTTCCAACTAATGAACCTGGACAATTATCTGCATCCCAATATGCCTCAGATTCATCTGCATAACTATCATCGTCTGTATCTGGACAACCATAACTGGAAACAGTCTGAACCTTATCTTCTACAGGATTGTATAGTAAATACCGAGTACTTGTTCCTGCTTCATTGGCACAACCATCTCCTCTAAATCCTTGCTGAGCATCACCATATCCATCTCCATCAGTATCCATCCACTGTGTAGGTTCTGAAGAAAACGCATCTCCTTCATCGGACCAACCATCTCCATCCAAATCAGAGCACCCCAATCTATCTTCAGTTGAAGAGCCACTAATTTCAGGACATGCATCAGGGTCAGTTCCTTCTAAGTTATCTCCAAAACCATCTCCATCAGTATCTGCCCATTGGGTAGAATCGTCAGGAAAGCTATCTCCATCTTGACCATAACTTGCATCACCATATCCATCTCCATCAGTATCTTGATGTTGATCTGGATTTGAGGGGAACAAATCTGGATTGTTACCTTGAGGATTATCTCCAAATCCATCCTGATCGGCATCTTCCCACTGAGTTGAATCATCTGGGAAGCTATCTGATTGATTTCCAGATGGTGAGTCTCCAAAACCATCTCCATCCCTATCTGTAGTCTGAGAGGAATCTAGAGGAAATGCATCCAGAGAATCAACAACATCGTCCCCATCTGAGTCAATATCAAACAATAAAATATCAGTTGAACTAGCAAATGACATTAGCACTACCAATGAAGTTCCAGAGCCAGCTAACAATCCAACTATCTCTCCATTTCCTTGAGATAATGCTTGAATTTGATTACCGGATGTACGATTTACAAGATGGAATAAACCACTTGAACCTGCTAGAGAAATTGAATTGACTCCTGAATCATATATCCCTATCAATTCGGTAGGAGGGGAAGGAGTATAAGACTGTAACAAAGTCCAATTTGTTGACTCATAAATCAAGTATTGACCATCTTTTGTTACAGTATGTAATTTACCATCAATATCTCCCATTATCGAAGTCACTTCTGCATTTGGATCGGATAAAACTCCACTAAGAGAACCATCATTAGCATGAACTCGTACAGATCTATCTTTACCACCTGTTACTATTTTTCCTTGAGGTGTCACCTCAACAGATGAAATTCCTAAACTATGTGAGGTAGTTTCTGCACCAGTAGCAACTCCATCGCTATATTCAATTGCATTCTTAGATGATCTATCAGTAACCCATAGGTCTCCCGCAGGATCAAAATCTAATGAATCTACAGGTCCACGACTAATTGAATAAATAATTGCTTCAAAAACAGTTGAATAGATTACAGCGCCACCTTGATGACCTACAGCAATCAAACCATCTGCTGAACTATATGCCATAGAAATAGCCGTAACATTTAGAATTCCTGTCCAAAGAATTTGACCTGCTTCATTACCAGAAACTTTCATTGCAGTAATATTTCCTGTTTCATTTACAATAGCTACATCACCATTTCCAAGATTAGCCCAACCAATAGATGAGCCTGAAAGTGTCTCTATATCTTCGGCAAATCCCAGATCACCGGCAGCCCCAGTAACAGAAGGAATAGTCACCGAAAAAAGTAGAAGCGCGACAGTGAAAATGGACTTGGCCCAATGGCGCATGCACGTCGAAGGTATCCCCCGCCTATGAATCCGGCGGACTAATGGATAATCTACTCTTCTTCAGAGGATACTGGTCTCATTACTTTAACAGGTCTGATTGAAGCCATCTTTTCGTCCTCGTTATCCTCTGATGGTTGTAGAGTTTTGACTGGTTTGATTGATGCTGTTTGTCCTTCGGAGATTGGAGTTAGTAAACGCCTATCAGAAGTAGGCATCAATTCAACTAGATTACTTTCATTATCTGATTGAGAGATTTCGGATTCTGGTTGAATCGTCTTACGAACTGGAGGGCCTTTGACTTGAGGGGCTGAAACAGTTTGGCGAACCATTCTACCACCTCCAGGAGGTCCCTTTACAGGAGGTGATTTGACGGAAGGTCCTCCACTCCTAATCATCTTACCACCACCAGGTGGACCAGATTGTGTTTCTTCGGATTCTTCTACGGAAATCTCCTCTGGAATCTCCTCTGGAATTATCTGGGGTTCAACTTCTAATTCAGATTCGGTAGGTTGAATTGGTTTAATCTCGGTTTTAGCACCCAAAAATCCTGGCGTACCAGCTTGGGGCGCCCCTAATGGTGCAGAACTACCTCCAATTGGAGCACGTGCTGGAGCTAAAGGAGTTGATTGACCTAGAGGTCGAGCACCTAGAGATGCAGATGTTCCATCCTTTTGAGCTGCTGCTGCACCAAGAGCAGTCATTGGACGAGATTGTCCTATTGGTGAACGAACTGGTGCTGCTAATCCTCCTCCTAATGGCATTGGTTGGCCTGGAACATTGAGACCAGTCATTGCTGCTGCACCAAGGCCAGTAGATTGAGTACCAAGACCTCCTAATGTGCCTGCTGCTCCTGCTGGTGTTCTTACTTTCGCAGACCCTAAGGCCCCCATCCATGCCTCTCGCTTAGCAAGAAGTGCATCTTGTTCTGTTGCCTCTTCCTTTGTCTCTAACTGAGCTACCAATGCTTCTCTTTCAAGATCTTCATCAGAAATCAAATCCTTTTCAATATCCTTTCTTAGCCGATCTTCGGCTAATTGCTTGAATTCATCTGATCGAGCTTCTAATGTTGCCAATCGTTCCTTTATCTCTTGACGTTTGACTGCTAAAGCGGCCTCGATTTCAGCACGCATCTCTGCTTCTCTACGCCTTACTTCAATCAGAGCTTTGTTTCTCATTATTTCTTCGCGCTTAGACATCTGGCGCTCTAATTGATCAACAACTTCTCGCTCTTTTCGTTCTCTGAACTCTCCTAAACGTTGTTCCATTTCGACTTCTAAATCTAAAGCAGTCTCTTGTCGAACCAAATCCAAGGAAGTTTCTAGAGAAATCCTTTCGTTTCTAAGACGTGCATCAATTTCAGCCATAATCTGACGTTTTGTTGCTTCTTCTCTTGTAGAATATTCTGCTTCAATTTGCTCAACCCAATTGACTCTTCGTGATTCATGATCAGCTTCCATTTCATTTCTAAGTTCATTTTCACGGTCATGTCGGAAACGAGCAAGTTGACTTCCAATCTCAGCTTCTCTTTGAAGACGATAAGTTTCGAATTGATGCTCAATACGACGGTCTAACTCACCTTCAATCTGTCTAGTCAAACCTGCTTCGATATCATCTACAGTTTGTTGGAAACTGATGTCGAAACGATCACGAAGTCTTTGTTTTCTTTCAGATAATCTACCTGAATATTCTGTTTCAAGTGTCTTTAGAACACTTGAGCGAAGTTCTTCCCTCTTACGAGCAACTGCTAATTCTAAATCCTCTTGCATTCGGTTCTCTAACCTATGAGTTTCTGAAACAAGACGTTGCTCTAATTCAGATTGAATATCCTTAGCAACATCTTCTTCCATACGTAGAGCTCTTCGCTCATATTCTGCTCGAAGTCTTGTTTCACGATCTTTTAACCTCTGCTGAAGTTGTTGTTCAAGACGATTTCTCAATGCACCTCGAATTTGGATTTCTCGCTCAGATAAGCGCTCATCTAGGCCATCTTGGATTCGTTGTTTCTGAAGTTCTTCTTCATCGCCTAATTGTTTCTCCATATCTAATCGGAGTTCTGATTCTAAATCTCTAACCTGACGTTGAAATGCTTGTTCTGCTTCTATTTCCATCCTCTCAGACAAAAATGCTTGACGACGAGTGAATTCTTCATCCATATCTTGTCGAAGGCGGTCTCGGATTTCCTGTTGAGACACTTTAATTCGACGTTCTTTTTCGAGGTTTAGCATGTCTTTGAGTTGAGATTCTTCTCTCTCTAGACGTAGCATTAATTCTTGTTTAAGAACGGATTCTTCTCTTTCGAGAACTTGTTGTTCAATTCGTGATAATTCTTCTTCCAAATCAGATCGCAACGATAATTCAAGAGTCTTATATTCTTCATCATGAATTATTTCATTTGCTTTCCTCATAGCACTTCTCATATTTGCTAATCTCTCTGCCTGCTCGGCAAGACGTAATCTTCTTTCACGATCTATTCGTGAACGTAAATCAGATTCTTTATCTAACGATTCGATGGCTCTTTCTGTTCCTTCGTATGAACCAGAAGAGGTTCCAACAACACTACCTCGTAAATCAGCCAAGGATGGCTTGCCAGCACCTTGACTCTCAAAGGTCTCCGACACTTCATCTGTAGCCATGGGTACCCATCCCCGAAAGGCAACGGTACTCTAATGGTAATTAATATCCACAGTTCCTAACATTCTTGAAATGGCGATTATGAAGATTATTGTGAGAAACGGATTAGAAATTTACTTTGAATCCTTCCATACATGCTGGGCAACGTAATTTTCTTTCACCAGGCCGCTGAGGAATTCTAAGTCCCCTATCACAAGCAGGACAATTGATTTCTACCTTGATTACTTTCTTTGAGAGAGTAAATTCATGCTTGCAATTAGAACAACGAATATCTGCGGGTCTTGAATCAACACCTGCAACTAAAACATGTCTACAAGCGGGGCAAGTAACTTTTTCATTTTCCCATGCTTCTTTGGTTGGAGCATGTTCAACTTTAACTTGAGCTGCACATACAACACATTCCAAGACCCCCAGATCGGAAGGGAGTAAAGACTCACAATTCGGGCAATGAGCTGGAGGTGGAGAGACTCTACTCTCGACCTCGTAAGGTACAGGTGTATCCTCGCTCATGCTCTGTCCCCGTTATTGTCTTGATGTAGGCATATTTCAAAGGGTCGCTTGAGTCTCATTATTTATCCCCAATAGAATACTGATTGAAAGTATTGCTTCTTTGAACACTTCAGAAAATATTTCACCAACAGTTGTAACTCTCTCAATTCCTGTTCCTGCTACCCACATTCCGTTAAGAATTACAATAAATGCGCTGGCTTCATGAAGTAATACTCCTAATGCAATTGACAACTCTACACCCAATAATACACAACCAACTAATATCATTGTCAACAAAACGCTTAATGTAATATTTACCTGAACAATTCGACGGGCAGATCTGGCTAATTTTGTTAATTCAATTACTGCGCGAGGATCTTCGCCAGGTATCAAAACATCAGCCGCATCAAGATTGACTTGATCACCTGAACCAACTGCAATTCCAACATCTGCTACAGCAAGTGCACCGGAATCATTGAATCCATCTCCTGCCATTAATGTCCTTCTAGATATTGAGCGCTTCTCAACAAAAGATGCTTTTTCTTCAGGAGAAACATTACCAGTACATTGATTTGCACGAATTCCAAGACTTTCTCCAAAGGATTCTACGGCTTTCTGCTCATCCCCTGATAAAATTTGAACTTCAATACCTAAATCTCGCAAAGATGTGACCAATTCCATCGCTCCATCTCGAGCATCATCGTGAACAAAGCGGAATAAAGCAATAGCAACTCCATCTTCTGATAACAAAGATACTCCATGGCCTGATTCCCTAGCTAAACCTAATTCAGTGACTAATTCCTTTGGTATTTTTGTCCCTGAATCTTCTAACCAATCTGCTCTTCCAATGCGGACTTCTTTGCCCCTTAATTTCCCTGTCACTCCTGCTTCACCATCTTGAATTGATGATACGTTCATTGGTTTCTGCAACTCTCCAAGTGAGTTAATTATCACATTTGCATAAGGATGATTGGATTTAATCTCAAGACCTGCTGCCAATCTAGAAATTCTTGTTCTATCTTCACCTTCTGCTAATGAAATACTATGAAGACGCGGTCGTCCAGAAGTAAGTGTTCCTGTTTTATCTAGAAATGCTAAATTTACTCTTGCTGCTTTCTCCAACACATCTCCTCCCCTAGCAATAATTCCTTTAGAAGAAGCATGAGTTAAGGCCACAGCATGAGGAATGGGTGATGCCAATAACAAAGCACATGGACAAGAAACCACCCACAACAAAAGAGTCGTTAGAAGTGCTTGTTCTGATTGACCATATGAAAGTAAACCAATTACTGGCGAGAAAATGAAAACTATGGGAACCCACCATTCTGTAAAGGTTGCAATGGTAGAATGAACTGAAGGTGGTCGATCCTTGAAAGTATGAACCATATCAATTAGTTCAGCCAATCGTGTATCATCTTCAATCGCTATTGTTTCAACAATCACTGGGCCCCTGGTTAACGTTAACCCCGCTTCAACGAAAGTTCCTGCAGAAACTTCTACAGGAAGTGATTCACCGGTTAACGGAGCCCTATCTAAATGGCCAGTGCCTTCAATTATCCTTCCATCTATGGGAATTACTTCTCCACTTCTAATCTCAATTTTATCTCCGACTTGAAGTGTAGCAACTGGAACAATTTTGAACGGTTCTATTGATGCATGTTGGTTGGATGATGTTTGAAGTAAATTCAATGGGTTAATTGCAGAAATAGTTCCCAATTTTATTTTCTTTTCAGACACTAATCGAGCTTCTTGGGGCAATCTATCTAATCCACCTTGCATAGATTTCCTCGCCTTTACAATTGCGTGTTCCTCAAGATGTGATGCAAATGCTACAAGTCCTACAACCATCAATGCCTCAGAATATTCTTGAAGGACCATTGCACCAATTACTGCAGCAGAAGTAAGAATTTGAAACGCAAATACTCCGTTTCTTAAACTGTTAAATGCTTCAATAATCATTGGCCATCCAATCAATAAAACAGACAAAAATGCTATGATTTGAGAAATCATCAACTGTTCAAATGATTCCAATAACAAAATAGTTGCAAAAATTGGCAAAGTTGCTAATGCTCCAAGAAGACGCCATTGATCTTGCCGTAAATATGCGCCTTCACTTATTGATAAAACTGGTTCAATACCAATTATCTCAAAAAGCCCATGAGTTAAATCAGCACTCATTTCAGAATTTGATTTAGATACTCGTTTAATCTGAATCTGTCCATCAATCATCTGTACATCCAATATATCAGGAACATTTTGAATTTCTCGCCTCAAGGTACGTCGATCAATTGTTCGATTATCTTCTACCATTTTTGGAGTTACACCTTTTATCGTCTCCCATGGCCGGTTAGGAGGAAATCCAATACTATCTAAAACTCTAGAGATTCTAGAAACTGTAGTCAATGACAGATCGATATTTACAGAAATCGCACCTTCCATCACTGAAACATTACAAGATTCAACGCCATCGATTCTAGATATTGCCTGTGTTGCCTTGTTTGCACAGTCGGGACAATCCATTCCGAAAATTTCCCATTTATATGTTTGAATTTCTGCTGCTACCAATACCATCTCATCTTGATTTGCTTTTGTCTCTGCAATAGCCAAGCGACGAGTTTGTTTATCTGTTCTTTTTTCTCGAATAGACTGTGCTTTAGATGATGCAGAATTGGCAGTTGATTTCAAGGTAGTCATTATTTTACTAAATAACGACCCCACAGAACCAATCATAGAAGAAAATACAGTTGTGACGGCGCCCGAAGAATTGGTTGACTGAATCTCTGCGTCCAATACATCTGCTGATGGAGATAAAGTGTCACCATTAGATGGAGAAATGAGAGGTTCATTGAAATCTTCGACAAGTAGAATGTCGTTATCCGAATCGTCCATCAGTCTATTCGAAGTAATAACCACGCTTGAACATCTCTACCGCGGTTGATTCAAAGCAGCCCCCATGCAAGAAGTACCATGGGGGACCCGGGGGCATCGATGCTTACCAATGGAAAGAGACCGAAAATGCTCATCTGCGATATCGATGGGACCTTAACAGATGAAAATTACACATTACATCCCGGAATCCCTCTTGCTTTTCGTAAATTAGAAGCAATTGGAATCCCAGTTGCCCTAGCTACTGGAAATGTTAGGCCAGTAGCGTGGACATTGGCTCGACACCTCGGGATTACAGGCCCAATTATCTGTGAAAATGGTGGAGTTGTTTGGGATTGGACTAGAGATGAAGAAGTTCACAGATTGGTTCATGGTGATAGAGCTAGAAATGCTTGTGAGTGGTTAGCAAATCAAATTGAAGGATTAGATCCTGCAGGGATTTTATCAAATGCATGGAGAGAATCCGAATGGTGTCTGTATACTGAAGAAGATTATGAGAAAATTGTAACTCTACTATCAAATTCTGAATGGGATGATTTGGAAGTTGTTCGAACAGGCTTTGCAATACATATCAATGAACCAGGATTAAACAAAGGAAATGGAATTGAATTTGCTTTAGGAAAAATTGGAATCAATCCTCAAGATTGTATAGGAGTTGGAGATTCTCCTAACGACCTACCAATGTTCGAAACCGTGGGATGGTCAGTTGCTGTTGGGTCTGCATTCCCCGAAGTGAAAAATGCAGCCAGTGCGGTTGCACATGAATCTCTAGTTGGGGGACATGCTGTAGTAGCATTAATTGATGAAATATTAGAGTTAGAAGAGTGAAATCATGAGGTCAGATCATCTACCTTTTCCAATGCCAAATCGTTCTCATTCACTGATTCAAGAATGGAGAAATTTGTCATTCTTGCATTGGGAAGTAGACCCTAATTTATTATCAAAACATATCCCTGAAGGATTAGAGATTGATACCTTCAATGGAAAGGCGTATGTTGGAACAATTCCTTTTATTATGAAAAATGTGCGACCTAGATTCACATTTCCAGTTCCTGGAATATCGACCTTTCCAGAATTTAATGTTAGAACATATGTAACCAAAAATGGCAAGGGTGGAGTTCTATTTCTCACTCTAGAAGCACAAAGTCGAATCACATGTACATATGCCCCTAGAGCGTTTGGATTACCATATCAATACGCAAAAGGGAAGATGAAAGTCCAAGGTAATACCCACAGATGGGAAACAAAACGAACCAATGGGACACATGGCTTTTCTGGATTTTGTAACCCTACTGGCCCTGAACAAACAGCTCAATCTGGTTCGCTAGAAGAATTTCTCTTTGAGAGATATTCATTGTATATGGAACACAAAGGAAATCTCTGTATTGC
>Ga0208277_1001981_pt1 | contig 11805 bp, 10 predicted proteins | sample ETNtaG_5_FD_185782 | JGI IMG/M metagenome (GOLD analysis project Ga0208277, IMG submission 185782) | Marine microbial and viral communities from oxygen minimum zone, Eastern Pacific Ocean - ETNP201406SV205 (SPAdes) (version 2) | ecosystem: Environmental > Aquatic > Marine > Oceanic ...
ATCGATGATTTCACTTCCACTCATCATAACACCTCAGTTCTTCAAGAGATTAACCTCATCTAGAGATATGGTCTCATGCTGCCCATACATTGAGAGGAAGATTGCCAAACCAATGGCAACTTCCGCTGCTGCGATTGCTATTGCGAATACTGCGTAAACCCAGCCGGTTACGTCCCCCCAATGGGTTGCAGCTGCTACGAATTGAAGGTTGACTGCGTTTAGCATCAACTCGATACACATCAATACAACGATTGCATTCTTTCTACTGAAAGCACCCCATAATCCGATAATGAAAAGGATGGCTGCTAAGCCAGATACCCATGCTGGATCTATCATTCCTTTTCACCTCCAGTTAATTCCCACTCGAGATTCACCAATCTCTCGTCACGAACAAGGTATGCTGCTCCAACCATTGCCATTGCCATAAGGAAACCTAGAGCGAGCAATGGTAATGCCCAATCATCAAATAATGCGGACGCTAAGTCGCTGGTTGTAATTTCCTCATCAGAGGAATCCTCCCAAACGATGTCTGCTGATACCGCTGTAATTATCACAGCACCTAGGAATACTAGACCAACTCTTGCAAGAATAGATAGTAATCTCATTCGAAATCCTCCTCAAGAATTTGCCTTCTAGTAAGCATAATACCAAACAGTACAACCAGCATTACGCTAGCAAGATAAACCAGAATTTGAATGACTGCAAGGAACTCTGCACCCATCAAAATGAATATACCAGCAACTCCCATGAAACAGAAAATCAAACACATCATTGAATGTGCAACTCTCTGCATGTAAACTAGACCAAGAGCACCACCAATAACGATCGTACTCATCAGGAAAAACATTCCAACTTCAAGGTACATTGCTAGATCCATACTCAAGCCTCCCCTGCTGCTTTAGCGGCTTTGGCGGCTTTCTTGGCTCTCTTATCTCTCTCTTTGCTAGCTCTCTTTGCTAGTTCAGCATCAACGGCTTCTTGGTGGTCACCGATTAGAACTCTAGTTCTACTTGCATCCATCCAAAGGTCTTGACGGGTAAACCCGGACATACCATCGTACTCATTAGTCATGAAGAAGGAAGTGAAGTTACATGCTTCCATGCAAAGTCCACAGAACATACATCGGCCCAAATCAATCCTTCCAGAAACGATTTGGTCGTCCGCTGGGTAAAGTGTCTCAAGAGGTACTTGGTCAACTTCACCTGTGTCATTCCAGCGCATACGTGCGCTGTTACCTGATAGGTCCAGAACTTCACCGAATCTCCATTCGTCAGGCGCATCAGCATGCGCTGTTGCTAGATTGAATGTATCTAAGGTTTCAAGAACTTCAGGCTTTTCTATAGCTGCGAACTTACCAACTTCGAGTTCTGCACCATACCCTTCCCATTCACCTTCTGCACTATCTAGGACGTCTACGCGAAGTTCAGTCGTCATGTGCAAACATGAATTTGGACAGATGTTAACACACATCTTACAGGCAGTACAAGTTTCCCAAATTATTCCAATACGACCGTTGTAGTTCCCTGGAACGAATAACCATGGCTCAATCTCTTCGATGCGCTCATATGGGTAATTGACTGTTTGTGGTTTCCAAATTGTAGGTGTTAGATCTGTTCCTGCTCTATCAGGAGTATAGTGGTGAGCGGTGATATCGTTGATGTGCTTGGTCTTTTCAGCACGGGTGATATCTCCTTCATCTATGAATTCGGGATGAGTGGTGTTATGGTAACCGCCAGAGAATCTTTTTCCTATGAATTCATAGGTTCTCAAAACGGTCAATCCTGTTATCTTAAACGGGTACCAAAATAGGTTTCTGAAATTTGGTTTACCATGTGGATGCCTTGCCATATTATCACCTCACTCCTGTCCTGCTGTGTGCGTTCCCGCAGGAGTCATCGTTCGAATGTGATACATTCTTTCCTCATTCTCTTCGATGTTTTCATCTTTCATCAAAATCACGAATACTGCCAGCCAGAACATCGTAGTTAGGATTGGCAATCCCCATGGGATTGTGAACTCTAGAATTGTAAGATCCCAAGACCAGCCACCTGCAACTGTGTCAGACATTGCGCTAGCATCGAAGAAGTATAGGCGGTAAACCATTGCGAGAATGACTTGCAATACAGCAAGAGGTAGTAGCATTCTCCAACCGAATTCTAGAATCTGGTCGGTTCTGATTCTTGGAAGGGCTGTTCTAGCCCAGACGAATACTACGGTGAAAATGAACCACGCCTTTAGCAGAGTCCAAATGATTCCAGGAATTGCAAGATATGCATCTCCTACGTATGCCAAGGAGCCGATTGTTCCGGCAAACGGTGCATGGAAACCGCCCATGAAGAAGTGTGCAAACAGAATGCTTGCAGCGTAAACACGCATGTATTCTGCTGCGAAAAGCAGTCCGAATCTCATGCCGCCGTATTCAGTCCACCAACCTTCGACAAGTTCAGCTTCTGCTTCAGGCATATCGAATGGGATTCTTTCTACTTCAGCAATCATACTGACCAGGAAGAGTACTCCTCCAAGTGGCATCAAGAAGAGAAGCCATGTTCCAGAAGAATGCTGGAAGTGGATTATTTCAAGGAAGTTAAATGAGCCAGCCATAATACAAACTCCGAGGATAGATAGTAGAAGTGGGATTTCGTATGCAGTCAATTGTGCAGCGCTTCGAATTCCACCGAGTAGAGTGTACTTGTTGTTTGAAGACCAACCAGCAAAGAATACACCAAGTGGTGCTATTCCAAATATTGCAAACGCGAATAGAACCGATAGTTCAGGATTTGCTCCATAGATTCCACTAGATAATGGAATCATACCTAGAATCATAATTGTGGAAGAAATAACAAGGAAGGGTGCTAGCTCAAAGATCACTTTGTCTGCCCTTGATGGAACCATGTGTTCTTTTGTTAGGAATTTCATACCGTCTGCGATATTCTGGAAGAAACCTGGGAAAATTGTCACTCCGTACCAAGAACGATTTCCGACTCTGTTAACCATTTCTTGCTTGTGACCTCTATTTCCAGCAACCTTATTCAGCCATTTATTGACCGCCCCTACTGGTTTTCCTAAACCGTATGGAATCATGTTCCACCACTCTCCGGCTGTTACGCCATTTTCTCCAACCCACAACGAGCGAAGCGCAGTTGTTGCACCACGACGGTCGTTTACACGAGCGTAGAATTTTCTCTCAATCCATAAAATCATGAACATTGAAAGCATGATTCCTGCAAATGTAACCAAACATGTAACCAATGTATAAACAAAGAATGCAATATCATTGGAAGACGACTCAAGGAAGGTGTCCTCAAGCGCCCAAGAGAACATCTCTCTTGTTCTATAGTAGATAAAATCGTGAAGTCCTAACCAGTCATCCATGATATCACCTCACCTGTCGGTCTCCCCGATACATGGATCGAAGCTTCCCATAATTGCAGGAATATCCGCAACTTTGTAACCAATCATTGTCTTGGCCACATATGGAATTGTGATGAACATTGGAGAGCGGATAGAAACTCTGTATGGATTCTTTCCTCTTGCATCCCCTCCACCTTGTAGATAGAAATTAGATACTCCTCTTGTACATTCGTAAGTACTGAATCCAGTTGCACCTTCTGGTGCACGGGTTGGCGCCTTAGTGATAATCATCTCATCACCGGGCTGGTAGTGAGTATTAGCTCCACCTGGAATCTTATCGATAGCATCTAGTAGCATACGGCAAGATTGGCGCATCTCTTCCATCCTGACACGATATCTATCGTAGCAATCTGCTCCCTTTACGCTGGTTGGCTTTTCAACAGCAGGCTCCCAATCTACTTGGTCATATACCGAATAGGGATTGGTCCACCTAGCGTCTGTGTTTACACCAGCGGCACGAATATTTGGCCCGGTAACTCCTGCATTGAGTTGATCTTCAGCAGTTGCATAACCTACTCCCTGCAACCTAACTAGCCAAATTGTAGATTCGTCAAGAAGCATCTCGTATTCGTTTATTCTGTTTTCAAATAATTTGACTTTAGCTTTCAACCTATTTGCCCAACCGATTGGAATGTCTCTCTTTACTCCACCAACTCTTGGATAGTTGTAGTGCATTCTAGAACCGCCGAGTTCTTGCAATAAATCAAGGAACATTTCTCTGTCACGAAGACACCATGTCATCAAAGTCAAGTTTCCAATATCTGGTCCAAACGCTCCAAGCCACATCAAGTGGCTTGCTAGTCTTTGAACTTCGGCCGCCATCAAACGGATGTACTCTGCTCGCTCAGGAACTTCTGCCTCGAGTAAATCCTCAGCAGCCATGATGTAAGAATGAGCCCAAGTCATTGCGCTGACGTAACAAAGCCTGTCACAGTATGGAGTGATTTGAGTGAAATCTCTAGCTTCACATATTTTCTCAACACCACGATGGATGTATCCTAATTCTGCTTCTGTATCTGTGACTGTTTCTCCGTCGACTTTCACGCGCAGCGTCCACAACCCGTGAGTCATAGGGTGTTGAGGTCCCATTGTAATCCACATTTCTGCCATGATAACACCTCACTTTACACGGCCCTCATCTACCGGTTTTCGACCGAATCCTTGCGGGTCGTCGTACATTTCATTGAAGTCGTGATAACGAATCTTGTGTTGACGTTGAAGAGGATGGAATCCGACTGGGGAATCGTGTGGATTTAACACACGGTGCATGTTTTCATGTCCTTCGAAATCAATTCCAACCAAATCCCAGGTCTCCTTTTCATTCCAATCTGCTCCAACCCACAGGTCTTGTACGGAAGGCACAGAGGGAGAGTCTCCTGCAGGGAGATCGATGAAGATTTCAAACTCAATCGGTATTTCATCGCCCTCGAGTTCTTCTCCTTTGTGGACAGTCATTGTGTGAGCTTCGACATTATGGATAGGCCAACGGTTCATGTGATACGCAACTTCCCAACCTCGCTCAGCACTTCCTTCAGGATAATGAGTACCAGAAACCATTGCACAATGGTTTACTCCGATCTCATTTTTCAGGTACTTGGCAACTGCTCGCCATTGTTCTGGAGAGCATTTAATTCTAACAAAATCAAATTTTTTCCCAGCGCTGTGAGATACCACTTCAGATGTTACTCCAGCATCACTAAATCTGGCTGAAAGATTTTCAACTGCTGCTTTTGCTGCGGAAGAGTTCTGTTCTTTGGTTACAGTTGTACCCATATTCAGTCATCTCCTACAATGATTGGCTTGTCGCCGTCGCGGCCGGTTGAAGGAGCTCCTCCAATCCTGATGATTTTCTCACGGAGTTTACCAAACCCGTCGATTAAGGCCTCTGGTCTAGGCGGGCATCCAGGAATGTAAACATCAACTGGAATTACAGTATCAACTCCCTCTAAGATGTTGTAAGATTGGTAATATGGCCCACCAGAAATTGCACATTCGCCCATAGCGATACAGTACTTTGGTTCAGGCATTTGCTCCCACAAGCGAACGATTGGGTCTGCGAATTTCTTTGAAATCGGACCATTTACAAGCAAAACATCGGATTGACGTGGGCTTGAGCGGAATAGTACTCCGAATCTGTCACCGTCAAATCTCGGAGTTGCAGATGCTGCCATTTCAATGGCACAGCATTTGATTCCAAGATGGAGAGTGAACAGAGATTTACGCCCTGCCCAATTGAAGAAGCGTCCTGCAAGCACACTCAACAATTGCTTGATTTTTGTAGCCTTCAATGCCTCATCGGTTACATCGCCTACAACTTCAATTAGCGACCTGCTATTGAAAGTAGTATAGTTCTCTCCAGTTTCACTCATCATATCACCTCAGATGTAAATGCGACCTCGCTTACGGAATACGTGCCAAACTCCCAGCACCATTGTAGTAAAGAATACAGTAAGAATAACCATCTCTGTGCCCACTAAATCAATTGGATCTACTGAAGAGTCCCCAGTTGCGTCCATTGCGAGTAGGCCTCCTAGTGCCATGAACATGAAAGCGACATCGAACACTAAGAAAATAATCGCATACCAGTAGTACTGGAAGTGGAATTGAATCATTGCTTCGCCAACTGGCTCAGAACCACATTCGTAGGTTGAAAGACGGCGTGGGTAAAGGCTGTGGTCACGCTCATATCCTTCCATCAACCATGATTTTGTCATGTGAGGTCGAGAGGAGTCGACCTTTGGCATAACGAAGTACTGAGTTATGAAAGCACCCAATGGCATACCTATGCCAATTAGCGTCATCAAAGCCATGGAGAGATAGGTGCCTGTTACCGTTTCTGCGCCGACCAACTATGCCACCAACTTAGAGAGTTAACACTCTCATGTACCGGCCACTCGACAACCGTCCATAAGCGTTGTCTAACGCGCATGTTGGATGTCACTATCTCAATCATGACCCCGTAGGGGTCAATTTAAGCGAATCAAACTGACCTGCGTCTCAAAGTTAAGAATATAAATCCGATTAGAACGAGACCGCCAATAATTCCCAAACCGATTGGGGTAGCTATGACACTCGCAATCTTCTCGGCAGTAGATTCTCCCGGCTCTCCATTCACAGTGAGTTTGATATTCTCTCTTCCTGTTAATCCATAATCAGTCGGCTCTGCCGATAACGCAAACTCGAAGGAGTCCTCAACCTCTGCGTTTTCACCACCCGGAGGGGTGACTTTTACAGAGACATTTATCGATTCGCTCTCAGGTATTTTGCAAACCAGATGCGCTCCGTAAACATCGTCTATTTGATTGTCACAATCAGCGCCAGCCTCGTATCCAATCATAACAGTCCAACCACGCACCCCATCTTCGTGAAATATCCTGAACTCTGATTCAACGTTACCTGCGTTGAATACCTCTACTTCGAAAATATGCGAATTCCCGATCTCACCAAATGTAACATAAGCATTGGCATCATCTTCACTGATTAGCAATTCCACATCTAGAACTGTCTCTACCGACAATGAGAATGTTACCTTTCCGCTCCGATTCGCTGCGTTTGAAACTGAGGTGACAACCATCTCCAGCATTCCGCCATCGCTATTTTCGGCCCCCGTATTTACAGTAATTGTCAACTGTACCACTGCATAAAATGGCATCGGATAATGAGTATCTACGAGGCCGTTGTCGACTATTTTTTCGAACGCTTTATCGAAATTTGTTCCAAGCAGAGGAGAATTGCCATCATAATAGAACATACCTGTTGAGTTATCAAATGCACCCCATCCTTTCGGAACGATAATTGGGCCTTCTACCGGCATACCACGATAGGTCAGGGTTCTAGTTGCAATACCCGAAAGCCCATTAAAATCGAAAATCGCTTCATCGGTCATGTCACCAGTATTTGTTACTTTGATATTGTATGTTTGACTTCCACCCGGAGGCAAAATCATCACTTCGCTCCTAGATAATTCATCAGCAGAAGGCATGATTATTGCATCCATTGCAAAATCACGATCCGAAAGAATTGCCCTGAATACAAACTCAATTTGGTTATCTGGAACCCCGTCTTCGTCATCATCCCCGTTGTTATTGTCTCCCAAATTGGTAACTCGAACAGTCAATCTTGTACTCTCCAACTCTTCTTCGCCGTCAATAGATACAACGAGGTACATGATTGCTGTCGATCTCGCATCTATGTCGATTTCAGTGACTACTGATCCATCTTCAGTCTCGAAATGCTTACCCCATGCTGGCTGTGCTGTTTGAGAGATTACAGAGAATCTAAATCGATCTAATGTGTTGCCGTCATTTGATATCGTAATTGGGAATTGAACTGTTGTGTCTGACCTTCCTGTTTGGTCTTCAGCTGGCGCCCCTCCGCTCATTGCGTGTACTGGTTTGACCGTTACACGCAGATCTTGGGTATCATAAGCCCCTCCGCTCGATTGCGGCAGTACAGAGAAGGAGATTGTTACCTCTTCGGTTGCAAGTGCATCTAGAGGTAAGGAAATTGTAACTTCAATCGTTCCAGATTTTTGATTACTAAATCTCGATTCTGTAGTGATAGTAGAAGATTCTAGGGTAACAGACCACCCTGTTGGAAGAGAGGACGCTGAAACTCTGAATGTATCAGGGCCGTTTCCTTCGTTAGTGACAGTAAGAGTTGTAGAACGGTCTTGGCCCGGTGCTATATCGTAAAGTGCCGTATTGCCAAGTGACATCGAAGCCCCACGTGATTGTCCGACTGTGACTGTGATTTGCTGTCTGCATTTCCACAGATTGCTGTCCTTGCCTTCAATGTAGATTGAGTTTTGTGAATTAGCTTCAACCGAATCATCTGGAGTTACTTCAATTGTGAAATCTTTCTCTCCATTTCCATTATCATAATTCAGGTTACCACTTGACGGCCCGTCTACACTAGCCCAGTTAGATTTGGAACCATTGAAACCGACATTTATCGACCAGTCCGTATTACCTTCATTGCTGAATGTAACAACAAGTGACCCAGTTTCACCTGGATTAAGCGAAAGGCTGGATTTTGAAAGTGAGGCGTCGCATTTCTTCAACTCGGGGACGAATAGACTGAATTCCTCGGTATCAGATGCGCTACCATTTGGATTCTGATCATTTGTTACTACTCCTTCGATTTCCCAGCAATACTTGTCGCTTTCCTTGCCTTCAGGAACTTGCAATGTGACCGTAACCCATTCGGAGGAACCATTGTCAATCTGAACTGAGCTCGGACTTACATCAATACTCATGCTTCCGTCTGATTTGCAACCAGAACCACTTCTTGGATCGACTGTAAGTTCTACTGTTTCCTGTACACGACCAGTATTTTCTACTTCAACATCCCATTCGATTGTAGTCTCGCCATTCCATGTAGGATTAACCGGTGCATCAATTGTCAAATCAACTCCAAATAATGTTGAACCAGAACCATCACCAGAAGATGTTTCCACATCTTTCGATTGTTGGGCTGGCTGACCTGGTTGGTCAGGCGGAGTTACCTGCTCGTTAGCATTGGCAGTAACCGTTGTGATGCATGAGTCTTCTGCAGTCTGAGCAAGTGTAACGTTCAGGAAGGTTTCACCGTAATCGTTTGCTTCGATAGGTTGGCCAATCTGACCAATAGTTGCACTATATCCGTTACAATCTTGGGCATTAGTTGCTGCTAGATTTACCGATACTGGGTTCGCACCGTTATTGTAGACGCGAACTGTGTACTCTGCAGTCTCTCCAGGATTGACGGTTTGGGAGGAAGGAGATATCGATAATGAGATGTTTGCATCTCTACCAGAATCGTCTGCAGCAACCGGGTTTGCTACAGCCGGAACCAATGAAATTAACATCAAGCTAACCAGCAAAATACTGGCGATGCTTTGACCGGACTTTGGGTCTTTTCTGCGGGGTTCCATGAACCCCGGTCACGGTAGTCACAGTAAAAGGCTATGGACAAATGCTCAAATCATTCCACATTTACAAATGTTGAAGATGAAACTCCACAATTCAGACAGGTTTCAACTCTACATGTCATGTGATATCTAGCCCCACATGATGGACATCCTTGCATCATAGAAGTTATTGGCTGCCTGCAAGAGAAGCAAGGAATAGCATTAGATTGAACCTGTGCGGTATTGATCTTATGAGAATGTTGACCTGAACTCATACTTTGAGAATTAGGCTTTTTTCTTAGCAATATTACACATGCAACAACAGCGAATATTGGCACTATTATCCAAACGACCCAGAATATTGATTCCAAACTAGAAGATTCGTCATCGATTACGTCGCCTTCACTTGACAATTCTATTTGATACTCAGAATTTGTCACGTCATTTGCACCTGATATTGACAAAGAAATGTCACCTTCGCCAGGCCCATCAGCAACCACTTTCAATCGAATGATTTGCGATTGTCCTGCCTCAAGAAGTATCATTCCATCACTGTCATCTATTTTGACTTGCCAACCCCTTGAGGAATCTACGTTTACTGCCCCTGACACCAAGGCATTACCAGTATTTGTTACTGTGACTACCAAATTAGAGGTTTTACCAGTTTCCAGCGTACTAGTACCTTCAACCTTCCAACTGACTTCCTTTGTCTCATCGACAAGCAGTGTGACAGTTTGATTAATTGAAATCATATCGCCGCTCAAGGTGACTTTGAATCCAGGTTCAGATGAAGGGTCTGCTGTTGCTGGAATAATAATCGTGCATGTTAACGGTTTAACATCACCTTTTGAGACCGTACCAACCGATGTACAGTCGCCTAGCAGATTATTATCCATTTGAAGTGAAACTACGGGATTCCATTGGCTATCTTCGTTATTTTCCACCAACCAAGTGTAATTGATTGGAACCCCAGTTGGGTGTTTTCCGGGACCAAATATGTTAGTCCAAGTTTCGTCTTCGATTTCAACCGAGGCGAAGGTGAGGACAGGGTCTGGTAGCACAACCACACTAACGCTTTCAGTGTGACTCCAAGAGTTTTCATTTGAATCCAAAATAAATTTGATTTCTCCGCTTCTTGCGCTTTGTTCTGCTGTAACAGAAATTAGGAAATTCTTCGATTCTGTCCACCCTAACTCGAAGTCATCTAGAACTGTATTTTGAGTCCAGCTCTGTGGCAATTGTAACCTTGGACTTAGATTCAAATCCATATTGCCTCGATTTTCGATAGAGTATTGCAATGAGATCGTATTACCTGGAGTAATAGAAGAAAATGACGATTCCAAATCAACTGTTACCTCAGAAATTTCTTGGACTACCAAAGGCAACTCATACAGCATCAACCGAGCTTCCTCACTTTGAGAAACCACTCTTAGTATGACTGTAAGTTCGGCATCTGCCAAAGTCATAACTTGTGGAGGAGTAAATGATATTCCGATATTCATTTGTCCGTCTTCTAACATAAGACCAGTAGATGCTGAATTTGCTCCACCTTGTGCGTTCAAATCATCAAAACCTGCGTACCAGCCAGGAGGAGATTCTAGAAATAAGTCATAACCTATGTCCCCGTTTCCAAGATTAAACAATCTAACATCAACAGATGTAGTATTTACAGGATGAACAGGAATTGTGGCGTAATCAAACTCCAAACGAGTTTGCGCCAATACAGGGACTTCGAGTTTTAGTGTAAACGGGCTGCTAACATCATTATCTTCATCATACCCCAATAATTCAATTTCGTATAGTCCTGAATTAGGGCCTGCTGGATGGACTAAGGTCACATTCACAAGGACCCCTTCTTGTCCGTTTAATTCGAAATCTGTTTGATCTAGGCCCACATACCATTGAATTTGGTTATTATTTGGCCCAGTTACTCCAGTAGAGGAAATAGATGCATTAGTACTGATTAATGCTGTATTAATCATAGTTACCTGCCAAGAAGACGAGGTTGAGTTAATGTCAGAAAGTGTTACAATCGGTGCTGTAGATTCAATTCTGACTCCCGGTGTTGTGACATTGACAATTATGTCCATGCGATTATTGCCTTCATTGATTTCGTCAATTGTATCGCTAGAATCTACCAAGAAAGATAACGTTCGCCCGCCCGCATTTTGAGGATTCCAATCCCAAAATAGAATTTTAGAACCTCCAGGTCCCAAATCAAATGTCTGTGAATCCATGAACAGACCCTCTTCTTGGAAGATTACTTCTACGTCTTCTGCTTCCACATTCCCTAGATTAGAAATTTTCATCTCGACCAATACTTCATCTCCAACCTGAGGGATTGCAATATCTGTGGAAAATGACGCTGGAATCGGTGAAGGATCAGGTCGCAAATCATTTACTCCAACTCCGGACACTGCGACCGCATAGGGCTGAGCTCTACTACCAGAATGCCCTGCATCGGTTACTTTTACTGTCCATAATCCAATCTCAGCAGAGTCGAC
>Ga0208277_1001982_pt1 | contig 11801 bp, 8 predicted proteins | sample ETNtaG_5_FD_185782 | JGI IMG/M metagenome (GOLD analysis project Ga0208277, IMG submission 185782) | Marine microbial and viral communities from oxygen minimum zone, Eastern Pacific Ocean - ETNP201406SV205 (SPAdes) (version 2) | ecosystem: Environmental > Aquatic > Marine > Oceanic ...
GATTCTCAAGTTACTTGCCGTTGGCCATACAGTTGGAGGTATCAAGGAGCTCGATCTCTATATCGCTGCATTCGAGGAGATGGTTGTCGACCCTTCTACCAATCGAGTCCGATTGATTGCTCTAAAGGCACAGTTGGATCAGGTTTTGGATAAGGCCAAGACAACCCTTGAGGTTTCAGGCCTATCGGTACTCAGTATGACCCAGGTTGCATCCAAAATTATCCGTGCACCTGAAGGGGCTCCTCCTCCGAAGGTTGCAGAATCTACCACTGAATCTGCCTCTCCTAATCCTGTTGAAGTTGTAACTTCTGTAGCTCCGGATCCAGTCGCTTCAACTCCAGAATCCATCCCTAATCCTCAGAATATATCTGATGCTGAAGACGCACTTGCAGCCGCATTCTCTGGAGATAATCAACCCTCTACCAATTCAACTCTACCTGTTGATTCTGGCCCTGCAGACGATGCTCTCGCCTCTGCCTTCTCCGTTCCAGATCCAGCTTCAGCCGTCACCCCAGATTCTACTCAAACGATACCGGTAGTTACTGATGCTCCAGTTAAAATGGCAGATGTATCCACGGAATCAGCTCCATCGAAAGCACCGATTCCTACTGATTCCCCTACTGTCCTTGCTCCATCTCGTGCCCCGATTGGGAGCCGTCCGGCTCCAACTCAACCTTCATTTGGACAGACTGCACAGCCCACTTTCGGAGCTCTTCCATCCGGTGTGCCCAGCGCTGCAGCCTCACCACGTCCAGCGGGCACAGGAAAAGTACGGAACGCAGGTGCACCAGGAATCCGAGCCACCATCCAGACCGGTGTCTTCTGCGCTTCATGTGGAATTGGTGTGGAACATCACTGGCGGCACTGCCCTCTGTGCTCTAACCGACTGATGTGATTAGTCCGATTGGAACTCACCTGAATCGATTAGACATTGTTCACCAAGACGAACTGTTGATTTTGTAGATACTGCGCTGGACCTGAGTTCAATTCCTCGCCGATTTTTGGCTTGTTTCAAGACAATGTAGCAACTTCCGAGAACCTTCTCATCTTCGAGTGCATTACCGGTTATCCTCGCTTGAGGATTCATTCCGAAGCCGAATTCAACTAATTGGATAGTATCCATGCCATCCTCGGTAAGTTCGTCAATCTGCTCTTTGAGTTGACCATCCTCTGGCCCTTCGATTCCAATAAGGCGACCTTGATCGAAGACGATACTGATTGGTGACTTGAGGGCGATAGAGTCCCAGGCGCCGTCGATTTCGATTGAACCTGTCACAGTATCCGATTTGACTTGAGAGAAGATTTTGCCCGCTGGAAGGTTCGTGACTTGTCCCGGTCGGTTGCAAATGCCGTTGTCTTCAAGATTCCAACGGCCAGATATATCGAAACTCAATTCGGTTCCATTTCCTTCAATGATAACGTTTCGATGTCGTCTCAAAACCTTGCCCATGGTGGCGATATTATTCTGAAGAGCATCAAAATCGGCAGTCATGCCTCCTTCAATGAACATCGCCCGATTTACTCCCGGCATTGTGGCTATCCTTGCTCCATCCTTGGAGGCGATTAACCTAGCACGGGTATGGGTCAATGAGTAGCGAGTTGCAGCGATTACAACGTGTTGGCGACGCATCATATCAGCTACCGGATTCGGTGGCTCTTGGCCATGACGATGTGTACTTGGCATCATCACCATGAGGACTCGATCCGAGACCAATGATCCTGCTTCATAGAGGGCCTGTCCAATTTCTGCAGTATGTGGATCGGTGACAATTAGTAGATTTTCGTGACCCCGTAGTTGCATACAGGTATCAATTACAGTACGCGCAGAATTACGAATTTTCTCCTTCTCAGCTGCTTCCGCAGCCACAGAGCCGAGGTCCTGCTCATCGACCATTACCCTTGTATCATATCTCTGGTTATTCAAACCGCGTCTGAACCAAAGAAGGGCATCTTCATCGGAATCAGAACAATGTAACAATTCCTTGATATCATACCCGGTTATAGTTTCAAAAATGGGACCTACACGAAAGTATGCGCTTCTGTTGACAATTCTCATGATTGGTACTAGTCTCGTAGGGTGTCTGAGTGTTGTGGATGACATCATACAAGACATCGAGGATTCTTCCAATGATTATCCCTCTTTAGAACTCGGAGAGCGGGCTCGATCATCTCCTGCCCTCCAGACCTATGATGCCTGTTCGAATCTCTTGGATGATTTACAAGATGCAGCCTTTGAGGAGGCTCTGGTATCCCTCGATCAGAACGCCTACTGGCATTGGACGGATTCATACTACTATGCTCTTCGAGAGGGTGATGTCATGATGGATGGTGTTGCAGAGATGGCTTCAGATGATATGGCTACGGAAAGTAGTGCGCCAGTCGCTGGCTCTACGACTTCAGAATCTGGAAATTCCGCCCCTGTTGAGGGTGAGGACTACTCTGGAACTAACAACCAGGAGGATGGTGTGGATGAGGCAGACTTCCTCAAGACTGACGGCCGCTGGATCTACGTAATCAACAATGGACATCTCGTAATCCTTGGCGTTCCAGAGTTCGGTCAGTTAGAGATGGCCTCCAACATGACTCTAGATGGCACCCCGCGAGAGATGCTTCTTGATGGAGACCGCCTTGTGCTCGTCTCCAATCTATACTACTGGAATCTCGAGATGGATGACCCTCTCCGTGCCCTGATGGTGATGGGAGAGGCAGATGAGTGGGGATACTACGGATATCGTATGTCGAACCTCGTGCAGTACACGGTCATCGACGTTAGTAACCGCAGCGATCCTGTGATTGAGCGAGAGATTTTCGTCGAAGGGCATTACCATACTGCACGCCTCGTCAACGGGACGATGCGTAGCGTTACGCACGCCACGACCTACATCGATGGGCTGCTTCACTACCCCGAACTGCCACAGGATTACTGGGAAATCAATGACCGCTACAACCGAATGGATGTTTGGAACAGTTCAGTCAATGACGCAATCCTTCACAACAGGGAGGTAGCCGATGGTCTTGTGCTAGAGGATTTCGTTCCACGGATCCATGAGCGCATCGGTGACACAATCATGACACATCCAGTAACTTCTGGCGATTGTAGCGAGTTCTCGATGGCAGATAGTTCACTTTCTCGTGGATTTACTACAATCTCCACAATAGGTCTGTTCGAGGAGGAGACAACCATCCAGGTTGACCATATTGGCTCCTCTTGGGTAAATGTCTACTCTTCAGGAGACACAATGGTACTCGCAGAACCGGCTAACGATTGGTGGTGGTATTGGGGTAGCGATTGGTCCGATGAGACCAACATACACGCCTTCGACATCTCGGAACCGGCGAATACCGAATACATCGGTTCCGGTCGCGTGATAGGTAATGTGCAGGATCAGTTCTCTATCTCCGAGCACGATGGTAGTATCCGCGTCGCATCCACATCGGATAACTGGGATCGTTGGTGGTTGGCAGCGACCGATATAGCAGTCGATGTTGCTGAAGCCGTCGATGTTGCAATTTCAACAGATTCCGATCTCTTGATTGAGCCAGAGATACCGGAATGCCTCGGCCCATCGAACCACGTATCTGTTCTGCAGGATGTTGGTGACGGCATTCTTGAGACAGTCGGTGAGATCAATGATATCGCCTGCGGTGAGCGTATTTGGAGTGCTCGTTTCGTCGGTGAAATTGGTTACCTTGTTACGTTCCGAAACATCGATCCACTCTGGACAATCGATCTCTCTGACCCAACTAATCCAACAATTCTCGGTGAACTTGAGGTTCCTGGTGTCTCGACCTACATCCATCCAGTGAACGAGGATCTTCTCCTAACTATCGGTATCGGCCCCGCAGGAGAGGATGGTTTCGGACTTGACTGGTCTCAGACCCAGATTAGCCTCTTCGATGTGAGTGATTTAGAGAATCCTATTTTGGCGGATTCACTTGCGCTTTCCCCTGGGTACCTAGATGATAATTGTGATAACATACGCTCATGCGGTTGGTCTTGGTCATGGTCTGAGGCGACCTATGAACACAAGGCATTCAACTATTGGGCCCCCGAGAGTCTCCTCGCAGTCCCCCTTTCAACGAACCGATACGTCTACGATGTAATCGAGGAGGATGGACGCCTGTACTCCTATTATGGATATGAGTTCGTTTCCACGTTGAAGCTTGTCGATGTCGATACTGAAAACAAGAGTCTCGCACTTCACGGTGAAGTTGACCATTCTAACCTCTATGGTGACGGTGTCCAACAGTACTGGTACTCTTCTACAGACATCCGTCGTTCCATCTTCATGGGTGACTACATCTATGCCATTTCATCGAACGGCATGACTGTTCATGTTACAGAGAACCTCACTCATGTATCAACAGTCGAATTACCTGAGCAACCGCGGTTGGAATACTACACCAGCCCAGTTGTATCCACAGAGGGTGAGGGATCAAAAGAATCGTCTGATGGTGACGAAGGATCGGCTCCTGAATCAGATGGCGCGTGACTACGAGAATCTGAGTACACGCCCAGTTTGTCCAGGCCGGGCTAGAGGTTCACCTCTGAACGATCCATTTTGGGTACGTCGATGAACTGGAACGCCATCCACGATAGTCCACATAGGTAGTCCAGTGAGTTCCATACCTGCATACGGTGTCCATCCAACTTTTGTCCAAACATCATCATCTGTGATAGTGCGGCGGGTTTCCAAATCGACCAATGTTAGGTCTCCATCATAGCCCTCGATGAGTGACCCCTTGTTCTCCATGCCATACACCTTCGCAGGCCCGGCACACATCCACCTTACAACGTCAGAGACACTGCACTTGCCATCCATCGCGTGAGTAAGCATCAGAGGTAGTGATGTTTCGACTCCAGGCATACCTGCTGGAGCTTTGGGATAACCCACCGATTTCGCTTGTAGTGTGTGTGGAGCATGGTCAGTTACGACACAGTCGATAGTTCCGTCCTTGAGGCGTTTCCATAGAGTATCCCTGTCCTCAGTGTACCTAATTGGTGGATTCATAAGTGCCCGAACTCCGAGTTTTTCAACATCATCCTGATCGAATGTTAGGTGTTGTGTGCATACCTCGGTCGTGATCAGATCTCCTTTGTTGGATGCCAACCAATCGGCTTCGGATCCACTGGTTAAGTGAACGATATGTAATCGATGATCGTAATCTTTGGCGAGGGCAGAGGCCCGCTTCGTTGCCAATAGTGCACATTCCACATCTCTACATTCTGCATGAGCAGCGATATCAGTTCGATGCTCAAATTGAGGAATCCGATTTTGGAGCCGATTTTCGTCTTCAGCGTGTGTTGCGATGATACCGCCAGTGTTCGCAAAGATGTTCTCTAAGTGCTCTTGCTCATGAACGAGGAGATCCCCTGTGCTACTGCCCATGAAGATCTTGATACCGCAGACACCATCCATACCCTCGATACTTTGCAAATCTGCGACATTATTCGATGTGGCGCCGATGAAAAAGCCATGATGGGTTACCGCCTTCTCGGAGGCTAACGCAATTTTCGATTCTAATTCCATTCGATTTGTCGCATTAGGTACGGTGTTCGGCATGTCAAGGAAAGAAGTAATGCCTCCAGAAGCTGCAGCTCTACTTCCACTTTCGAGATCTTCTTTTTCTGGATTCCCAGGGTCTCGGAAGTGGACATGGGGGTCGATTGCACCAGGGAGTAGGTGTAGGCCAGTAGCATCGATGACAAACTCGCCGTCTTTGGGTACTAGACCTCCATTAGGAGCCACAGTATGGATAGTGCCGTTTACGACCCGCAGATCACCTTCTACAATCCCATTTGGGAGGGCCATCATCGCGTTCTGGACAAGCAGGTTGCCTGTCATCAGCAATCCTCTATGGTAACGACTCAATGAGCATTCTCCCCTTTCGGAGTCCTTGAAATAGGGGTGGCAGACACGACTGACTAGCGAGGTGGGGTAGTCTGGTTATCCCGTCGGGCTCATAACCCGGAGATCGTTGGTTCAAATCCATCCCTCGCTACCAATTACCTCTCGATATACGTGGATGTAACGCTTGGTTTATGCAGAACCATTGTTGAAGAAAGAACATGAGTGGAAGGTTACGCTTCGGTGCCGTCCTCATCGTCTTGTTGTTTGCAGGTTGTGCGGGAGAGGAGGCAGTGAGTGTCGTAGAACTCAGCGTCTCTGTATCGGGGGAACCAGGTACTGTTCACATCGTGAAATCAGCCAACAATGGAACTTCAGAAATGAATGAACTTAGAGTGACTTTTGATTTCTCAGGAACGGATTCTAGTGGAGGTGCATTGACTGAGTACTGGCTAAATCCTGGTGATGGTGGGCAGCAGGTTACAGTAAACGCCGCTGAAGCGAGCACATTGTTCAGAGATTATGAGTCGCATGGAGTGTTCCAATCAGTTGTAGGTGCTAACGATTCAGGGGAAAACTCTGCTACAGAAGATATTCGAGTTGTGGTTCATGGCGCATTCTACCTGAATCAGACACAACCTACAGGGGTTGACGAACCAGCGGATCTTCACATCGATGCTCCGTCTGAGAATTCTGTGGAATCACCACATAGTATGTCCATTTCATCCACTATCACCAATGTGCAGAATGTGGCTCCACTTCCTCCACCTGCTGATGTTGAGATTACCTGGCGACTTCTGGACCCAACAGGAACCGAAATCATATCTTACACACAGGTAATCAATGAAGGCCAGTCATACACTTGGACACACGAGGAAACCACTCCTGCAGTCGGTGGTTGGACATTAGAGGTAAGCGATTCGGTTCAGGATGAAAACGTTCAGCAGGAGACCAGTGTGGTTGTTAGGTACACTGAGTAATCAGTTTCACAGCCGATTGAATATCAACTGAAAGTGAAAAAAAGCCTACACAATGGAAACCACCGCAGTAATCATGTGGATTTCCAATTGAGGCCTCCTTCGTTTGTTCATATACCCCGGCACGTGGTTGGGAGATAACGCAAGGTGAACAAGATGGCTAGCAAGAAGAAGACCGCAACGAACAAAGACGACATCGACGAAGAAGTAATCGTGGTCGATGTGGAGGACGAGAACGAACCGACGATTGAGGACCTACCGGGTGTTGGTCCTGCAACTGCAGAGAAGTTGCGAGAAGCCGGATTCGATGACCTCCTTGCAGTTGCAGTGATGAGCCCATCTGAGCTTGCGGATCAGGCTGAACTTGGTGAAGCAGTGTCCTCGAAGATTATCCAGGGTGCTAAGAAGCTCGCGAACATCGGTGGATTCGTTAGCGGCACTGCCCTTCTCGATCGTCGCAAGCAAGTCCAGAAGCTTCGAAGTGGAGCACAATCACTTGATGAGCTTCTTGGCGGTGGTTTTGAGACTCAGAGTATCTGCGAAGTGTTCGGCGAGTTCGGTAGTGGTAAGACACAGATCGGGCATCAACTTGCAGTTAACACCCTCCTTCCAGTTGACCAAGGTGGCCTCGGAGGCGAGGTATTCTACATTGACACAGAAGATACATTCCGACCCGAGCGCATTGCTCAGATGGCTAATGGAATAGGGATTGATCCAAATGAGGCACTGGAACGAATCCATGTTGCTCGTGCTTACAACTCAGCTCACCAGATGCTTCTCGTAGATGAAATCAAGCGGATGTCAAAGTCTGTAGATGTCAAACTCATTATCGTGGATTCTCTAACTAGTCACTTCCGTGCAGAATATGTCGGTCGTGGAATGCTTGCTACACGTCAGCAGAAGTTGAATCGTCACTTGAAGGAACTCAAGCAACTTTCTGACATTTTCAACGCCATTGTGTTGGTAACTAACCAGGTCATGTCCAAGCCTGATGCAATGTGGGGAGACCCAACTAAAGCGATTGGTGGCCATATTGTGGGTCACGCCAGTACTTTCAGACTCTACCTCCGGAAGTCGAAGGGCGGACGACGTGTCGCACGTCTGATTGACAGCCCCAATCTTCCCGAAGGTGACGCAGTCATCAGCGTAGTTGAAGATGGAATTCGTGACTGAATCAAGCTGGAAGATCTGCTAGGCGGGTCTGAACTGCATCAATTAGTTCCTTCACTGTCTCTGGACCGAAGGAGAATGTGAGTTCTGCAGCCTCAAATAGGGCTGGCAGCGGAAGTTTCCCTCCAAGTTCCATAGCTCGTGCATAGTTCTGTAATGCACCATCGAGGGAATCCAACGATTGAAGCCAAATCTGTAGAGCACCGAGTTGAGCAATTCCATACTCGATGTAATAGAAGGGGTAGGTGAAGAGGTGGAGTTGTCTATGCCATCCGATATCTCTCATTTCCTCCATGCCGCTCCAATCTACATTGGCTCCGAAGCGTTTTCTTAGATCTCTCCAAGCTTCAGCCCGTTCTTCTCGTGAATGACTTGGATGCGTGTGCGTCCAATGTTGGAAAGCGTCGATGGTGGCAATCCAAGGAAGTAGTCCGACGACACCTTCGAGGTGGACACGTCGTGCTCGGTCCGCATCGTCTTGAGAATAGAACTCATCTAGATGAGGGTGTACAAGAAGTTCCATCGACATCGAAGCGACCTCAGCGAATTCAATTGGCGGGCTACGATTGTCGATTAGATCTTGTTTACTGGAATACATTGCATGGAAAGCATGACCCGCTTCGTGCACCATCGTTTCGAGGTCTCTCTGCAATCCAGTGGCGTTCATGAAAATGAATGGACGTCGAATTCGATCAAAACTGATTTGGTATCCTCCTGGCGCCTTCCCTTTTCGACTGTCTAAATCCAAGGATTCCCCGTCTCGGAGGCTATCAAACATCGTTCCGAGTTCATTGCTAATACGGTGGAACATTCGGGATGTACCCGCTACCATCTGATTGACTTCTTCAAACGGGCGAAGCGGATCACGACCATGGACATCTACTCCAAGATCCCATGGACGTAGTGAATTGACTGCTAGGAGTTCCTTCCTCTGTGCATCAAGCGTTCTTGACAATGGAACACATATCTCTTCTGCAGCTCGATGGAAGTCCTCACAATCCGTGGGAGTGTAATCAAATCGGTGTTTGGCTACAAAGGCATAGTCACGGTAGTTCTCGAACCCCGCATTTAATGCGATTTGATGACGAATTGCTAACATTTGGTCATACAGATTTTCGATAATCTCTGAATCCTTCAAGCGACGAGCCCATACCGCTCTGTATGCTTCTTCCCTAGTGTCTCGATTAGTGACTTGGAGAAACTTCCCCATCTGTTGCATTGTGCGTTCCTCTCCTTGGAATTGAACTGTCATTGATCCGGAGATTTCCTCATATTTTTGGCCAAGTTTTGTGAGTTCGGTGTAGAGGGATATGTTCTCCTCTCTGAATATGCGGATGTCTGCCTCAATATCTCGAATCATTACTCCATAGGTGCCTGAATCTAATTCATTGATGACTGGACTAGACATGATGCGACGGTTCAATCGATCGCCAATTTCGGAAAGTTTCGGCTCTGTATTTTCAACAAAATCGAGGTACGCCTCCTTCTTTACTTCATCATCAGTTGAGCAAGTCATTGCCACATAGAGCCGGGATCCGGCTTCTGAGACCCATTCTCTCAGTTCTGATTCATCCCGAATGAGTTCTTCCAGCCCAGTTACTGTATTTACTGAACGTTGCACTAGGTCTTCGTACAACGGTTGTAGTGATTCCCAATTGGTGGCATCGAGAGTATCTGGAACAAAGGTCATGCATCTAATGTCGACGACCTAATCCGTAAATGATTGGTTGAAATGATTAGTCAGATTGAACAGATTTTGGACCAACAGGCAACGGTCCTTCCTCACGTGTCCATTTCGCACATTTCCAGATCTCAACTGCCTCCGTTACCTTTTGACGCAAGGCTTCGAGTTCTGGATGATCAGGATTGTTTTCCTCAGTCCAACAGGCGATACAGTAGCGCTTCCCCTTGTTGTCCACGTAGTTCATTGGTGTGCAGTAGACATCGCATGTCACACAGTTACGGAGACCATGGAACTTCGGCATTGCCCTAGCCACGGGAGTTCACCCTATGAGGTTCACGATGATAATCAACGGATATCTGCGCTCGCTGCCATCATTATCATTGATGATTCGATACCGCTAATTGGTTCAGAAGATGGGATTTCTAGTCGATCTGCACCTTCTCGATTCGGAACAGGTCTAGCAGTTCTCAGTTCTCCATTTAACCATGGCATGAGGTCTGAAGCCATCTGTTCAATCGCTGGTTCGTGTGCAGGATACTCCTCCAATAGGCCGTTTGAATCAATTCCAGTGGTTCTTGGAAGATATACAATCCATACATGTCCATCTCCCTCTCTCGGACCGATTCGATCGAAAGCAAGCCGAATCTGGTGTGTTCCTGCCAGGATACGAATGAATTCTGCATCAATAGTCCTTGCAACCATAGAATCTCGTTCCTCATTACGGGTTGCAACATGCCAAGAGGCCCATAGGTGTCTATCGCTGGAGGGGATTGGTCCAGCGATCAGCGCCCATCTATCAGATGGGCGATGTTCTATCCAATCACTGACCAATACTCCTACGTCGTTGATTGGTTCGTTGAGGTCGACACCCCATGCGGGGAACCATGGTACATCGCCGGGTTCCATGAACGGTACCAGAACGTTCGATTTTTCAACGCCTCGTTCAGCGACGTCGTGCAAGGAGTCGTTGTGCATTAGAAATTGTATTATCGACGAGACGTGGACTCCATCCGCGCAGATCCTCCAATCGTTTCCGATCTCGCGGACCCATCTCTGCGACATGGTGTGGATCCTCTAGCCCGATGTGATGCATCTCTCTGGCTCGAACACGTCCAATACCTCTGATACCCACGAGCCCGAGTAGTTCCGCGCGGACTCCATATCTAACCCTCCGCTGAATTTCAGCGATACATTCGCTTACGAATGCTGTTGCATCGGGTTGATCGAGATTTGCTTGCTCATCGGATGAGAGCATTCGTCTCGATGCGTACAACAGCCAGTCAGCTAAGTCAATTCGAGTTCTTACATCTCCAGGTTGGGCTCCATGTTCCTTTTCGATATCACGTATTGTGCATTCATTAATCCAAGATTCGAGAACTGTGAGTGCCTTGATTTGCCCTAACTCTACATCAAGACCTTGTCGTGAATTGACCTCAGCAAGGTCGCTGCTAGTCAAGAGCCTCTCTGGGCCGATAGCCATGGCACGATCCTCAATTGCATTCGCCTCAGAGGACTTCACCCACATTGGGAGGAAGTCGGGTGTTGTGGTCACGAGATGTATGAGTCCTGTTGGAGTAAGTTGGCGTCGATCATCAAGGCCAGCAGCGATTCTAACTGCAGTCCTAAGGCCGATGCGAAGTAAGTATCCTGTGACGGGATTGAGATAGAGCCGAGATATGGTTTCTCCGAATGGTGTGGCGGCATAGGTCATATTTGCCGGGTCTTCATGAACCTCATCGATCTGGTTTAGTGATGCGGCAGTTGTGAATCCAAATACAGCAGGCCCCTTGCGTTTTGGAGTTGGATCATTCATTTCTCGTTTTATCCAATCTAATCCATCGAGTGCGGATGCAGCTGCGGCCCATGTCGGGAGTTCATCTTCCCAATTTTCTTCAATCTCTTCGTTTATCGGTCTGGATGCAATTCGTTCTGCAACAAGATTTGATTCACCTGTACGCAATATCATATCTCGTTGCACAAGCCATTCAATCATCCGATCGATTCTCTGATGCAAATTGTGTTTGTCTATCTGGCGGGCGAGTAGAGTTTGCTCAAAGAAGGCACGTAAAGCATCTCTGTCCGTTAGCCCTACTGACGCAATGGAGGCGAGAATGTGAGTAA
>Ga0208277_1001984_pt1 | contig 11799 bp, 10 predicted proteins | sample ETNtaG_5_FD_185782 | JGI IMG/M metagenome (GOLD analysis project Ga0208277, IMG submission 185782) | Marine microbial and viral communities from oxygen minimum zone, Eastern Pacific Ocean - ETNP201406SV205 (SPAdes) (version 2) | ecosystem: Environmental > Aquatic > Marine > Oceanic ...
CCACCTAAGAAAATAATGATTTCTGGCAATAAAGCTAAAAACATCGACATCTCTTAACTCAACTTCCCTTGAATATTCTCAACTATATTAGAAGTAGCTGGTTCGATAATATCAATAACTGGCTTGGGGTAGATACCAATAAAAATAGTTAAGAAAATTAATGGAACAAAAATTATTATTTCTTTTTTTGTCAAATCTAATATGTCCATTAAATCATCTTTAACTAAAGCACCAAAGATAACTTTTCTATACAGCCATAAAGAATAGGTTGCTGCCAATACAACTCCTGTTGTTGCAAAAACAGCAAAATACGTATTAACACTAAAAATTGAAAGTAAAACTAGGAATTCGCCTACAAAGCCACTTGTTCCTGGTAACCCAAGACTTGCCAATATAAAAATCATAAATGCAAACGAATAAAAAGGCATTTTATTAACAAGTCCTCCGTATCTTTCAATTTCTCTAGTATGTAATCTGTCATATACCACGCCAACACATAAAAATAATGCGGCTGATACAATGCCATGACTTATCATTTGTATAACTGCACCTTCAATTCCTTGGAGTGTAAATGTGAAAATACCAAGTGTAACAAATCCCATATGAGCTACTGAAGAATAGGCGATTAATTTTTTCATATCTTTCTGAACAAGCGCAATAAGAGATGTTGCAATTATTGCTATAATACTCAAAGTAAAAACCATTGGAGCAAAGAATGCTGAGGCATCGGGGAACATACCTATTGAGAATCTAATAAAACCGTAACCTGCCATCTTTAACAAGACTCCAGCTAAAATAACAGAACCTGCAGTTGGTGCTTCAACATGAGCATCTGGAAGCCATGTGTGGAATGGCCACATTGGAATTTTAACCATAAATGATGCAAAAAATGCTAGCCATAAATAGAACTGTTCTGAATAAGTAAAGTTGTAGCTAAGTAAATCAACAACATTTGTGGTTCCGGCTTCCCAGTAGATGTAAATAATAGCTAAAAGCATAAAGACTGATCCAGCTAAGGTATATAAGAAAAACTTAAAGGTAGAATAAACTCTTCTTTCTCCACCCCAGATTCCTATGATGAGGAACATTGGAATTAATCCACCTTCAAAAAATAAATAAAATAGGACTAGGTCTAATGAACAGAAGACGCCAATCATAAATGTTTCTAATACTAAGAATGATATTAAATATTCTTTAACTGCAAATTGGATACTGTCATAACTTGCGAGTATGCAAATGGGCAAAAGAAGAGTTGTTAAAACTATTAATAGAATTGATATTCCATCTACACCCAGATGATAGCTGATTGATGAATCTAGCCAAAAATAGTGTTCAACAAATTGAAACTCTGGATTATTAAGCTCAAAAGAAAACAATAAGGCTAGAGAAGCAATAAAGTTCAAAAAAGATATCCATAAAGCTGTTTGTTTTAAGTTTCTCTCAGCGTTAGCATTATTCGCTCTAATTAAAGACATGAACAATATTCCTAAGATTGGAATAGCAAGAAGAACGCTGAGTATAGGAAAATCAATCATAATCAGAATTTAAAAATAAAAAATGTTATTAATAGAGAGAGACCAATTAAAATAGCAAATGCATAATGGTAAATGTATCCGGATTGAATTTTTTTGGCACGATTAGAAAGATTGATTGCCAAAGAAGCTATGCCATTTGGTCCAAATCCATCGATAATATATTCGTCTAAAAATTTCCAAAGAATCTTTCCAATCGCAATTGCAGGTCTCACCAACAAGAAATTATACAGCTCATCAAAATACCATTTATTTAGAAGAAATTCATATAAAGGCTTATTCATTTTTGCTATGTCAGATGCTAGTTTTGTATTCTTGATATACATATACCAGGCAATAAATAGACCAAAAAAACCAAGCACAATTGGCAAGTAGTAAATATAAAAAGGAATATGATGATGCTCTTCATGATGCACTACTATTGAGTGATCCCAGAAAGATTCACTATAATCACCTATAAAGTAATTCTTGAACAAGAATCCAAAAAGTAATGCGCCTAATGCCAAAATCATAAGTGGAACAGTCATGATGCCTGAAGATTCATGGACTTTTGAATATTTTTCTTCATCCATCCTTGTTTTCCCGTTGAATACCAGAAATATAAGTCTCCATGAATAAAAAGAAGTCATTACAACTCCTGCAGTTATAAGTAGATAGGCATAAGTAGAAAAACTTGAATGAGAAAGATATGCAGTTTCAATAATTACGTCTTTTGAATAAAAACCAGAAGTAAACGGGAAACCCATTATAGAAATAGTTCCTACAAGCATCATTAGATGAGTTATTGGTATAAAGGTTCCAATACCTCCCATTTTTCTTATATCTTGCTCTTCATGTACTGCATGTATAACGGAACCCGCCCCCAGAAAAAGCAATGCTTTAAAGAATGCGTGAGTAAATAAATGAAACATTGCTGCACCATAGGCACCTAGTCCAGCTGCTACAAACATATAACCTAACTGACTGCATGTTGAATAAGCTATTATTCTTTTAATATCATTTTGAACTAAACCTATAGTTGCTGCAAAGAATGCAGTTGAAGCCCCTATGAACGTTACAAATCCCATAGCTGAAGGTGAAATATCAAATAATGGAGAACATCTAACCACAAGAAACACACCTGCTGTAACCATAGTAGCTGCATGAATTAAAGCTGAAACTGGTGTTGGGCCTTCCATTGCATCAGGTAGCCAAGTATGAAGAAAAAGTTGAGCTGACTTGCCCATGGCGCCAATAAATAACAAGTAACAAATTAAATTAATTGCATTTAACTCGTAACCGACAAAAGAAATTGTTACATCTTTATATTTCTCAGCAGCATCAAAAACAACTTCGTAATCAATTGAACCAAAAATTATAAATATTGCAAAAATAGCTAATGCAAGTCCAAAATCACCTACTCTATTAACAATAAATGCTTTTATAGCAGCAGAATTGGCTGAAGGTTTTCTATACCAAAATCCTATTAATAAGTATGAGGCAAGACCAACGCCTTCCCATCCAAAAAATAATTGTAAGAAATTATCAGCAGTTACCAGCATAATCATTGCAAAAGTAAACAAAGATAAATACCCCATAAATCTTGGAATACTTTCATCGTGAGACATGTAGCCAATTGAATAAATATGAACTAGCGCAGAAACAAAAGTGATAACGACTAACATTACTCTTGTAACTGTATCAAGATATATGGACCAGCTTGCTTCAAATGAACCTGAATAGATCCAGGTAAAAATTTCTAGACTTACGATTTTTGGATTAACCATATTGTCTACAAAAATATAGAATGAAAAGATTGCACTAATCACAATAAATGATGAAGTAATTATCTGTGAGGCAAGATCTATTGAGCTATTTTTCTTAAAAAAAGATAATATCGAAGATATCAAAAAGCCAATTAATGGCAGAATAACTATACTATATGCCATCTGTTACCCTTTAAGCGCACTTATTTTTTCTATCTCAATATTCCCTGCATTCCTATTGTAAATCACAAGGATCGCAAGTCCGATAGCAGCTTCTGCAGCAGCAACAGTTAAAACAAATAATGAAAATATTTGGCCAGTTAAATCGTTTAGGAAGTATGAAAAAGCAATGAAATTAATATTTACAGAAAGCAAGATGAGTTCGATTGACATCAATATAATTATTACATTTTTTCTATTAAGAAATATTCCAATCACTCCTATAGTAAATAGAAGTGCAGATAGTATTAAAAATTGATTAAGTTCAATCATTAAATATCTACGCCTTCTCTAGATTTAACTTCTTTAAGTTCTATTTGACTTGATCTCTCTAATTGCTGAACAATTGATTGTCTTTTGACTCCTTCTCTATCTCTTAATGTAAGAACAATTGAGCCAATCATTGCAACCAATAGAATAATTCCAGAAACTTGGAAATAAAGAATGTAATCTGTATATAAAATGGAACCTATAGCTTCTGTATTCGTGAGATTGTCAAAATTACTTAGTGGATTTGTTAAAATTTGAATATTTTTTAGTTCTAACTTTGTATTGATCAATACAATGATTAGTTCTGAAATAAAAACCACACCTACAAATAGCCCTATTGGCATGTACTGCAGTATATTTGATTTCTCTAAGCCTGTTCTAAAATCAAGCATCATAACAACAAATAAGAAAAGGACAGCTACAGCTCCCACATATACAATAATTAATATCATTGCTAAAAATTCAGCATGCAAAATAACAAAGAGACCTGCAGCATTAAAAAAAGCTAAGATAAGGAATAAAACAGAATGGACAGGATTTCTTGATGAAATTACCATTAAAGATGAAAGCAGTATTACTGCTGAAAAAATATAAAAAGATAATAAAGAAGCTGTCATAATTTTTATCGATACTTAGCATCAAGTTTTAAATTTTCAGATATCGCAGATTCCCAACGATCCCCATTCTCTAATAGTCTTTCTTTTGTATAATAAAGTTCTTTTCTAGTTTCAGTTGCAAATTCAAAATTGGGGCCTTCTACAATTGCATCTACTGGGCAAGATTCTTCGCATAATCCACAATAAATACATTTAACCATATCAATATCGTATCTCGTTGTTCTTCTTGTTCCATCTTGTCTTGGTTCTGTTTCAATAGTAATTGCCTGAGCGGGACATACGGCTTCACATAATTTGCATCCTATACATCTTTCTTCTCCACTTGGATATCTCCGTAGTGCATGCTCACCTCTAAATCGTGGACTTAATTTTCCTCTTTCAAATGGATAATTTATTGTTGCTTTGCTTCTAAAAAAATATTTTTGAGCTAAATAGAAAGCTTTCATGAAATCTATTAAGAAAAATGCTTTAATGAAATTAATTATTCTCATCACATTCCTGGAGCCAAGTTAAAAAAGAACAATACTGATGAAGTTAAGACTACGGCAAGTAAAGAAATGGGAAGAAAAACCTTCCACCCAAGTCTCATTAATTGATCGTACCTATATCGCGGAACAAAAGCTTTAACCATTGCAAAAATATAAAATACAAAAGTTATTTTTAGTACAAACCAGATGAATCCAGGTATTTCATTTAATGGAAAAATATCAAAAGGAGGTAGCCATCCACCAAGAAATAATATTGTTGTCAATGCACACATCAATAAAATATTTATATATTCACCAAACATAAAAAGTACAAATGGCATTCCAGAATATTCAGTTTGATAACCCGCAACTAATTCTGACTCAGCTTCAGGTAGATCAAAAGGTGGTCTGTTAGTTTCTGCTAAAGCAGAAATAAAAAAAATAATAAACATTGGAAATAATGGAATAAAAAACCATAGATTTTTTTGAGCCATAACTATTTCGCTTAAATTTAATGAACCAACGCACATCAATACAGTAACCAAGACAAAACCTATAGAAACTTCATATGAAACCATTTGAGCAGCAGAACGAAGAGCTCCAAAAAAAGGATATTTACTATTTGAGGCCCAGCCTGCCATCAATATCCCATAAACTCCAAGTGAACTTATTGCGAATATGTATAAAATTCCTACATTAATATTTGATAAAACAACTCCAGCCTGTACTGGAACTACAGCCCATGCTGCAATGGAAAGTGCCAAGGTAAGTATTGGGGCAATTAAAAAAACAACTTTATCTGAACCGTCTGGAATTATTATTTCTTTAAAAATGAATTTTAATCCATCGGCAGGTACCTGGAATAATCCATAAGGACCTACAACATTTGGCCCTCTTCTTTTTTGAACAGCTGCCCATATTTTTCTATCTGCATATAAAGCAAACACAACGCCTAAAAGCAAAGGAATGAAAATTAAAATACAATATAAAACGATAACCAATATATCAATAATGTATGATTGAAAAAAGCTTAACATCAAGACGCCTTTTCCTTTAATGGATTTCTAATTTGAATTCTTGCTCTACTACATTCAGCCATTGTACTTGAATGTCTTGAGATAGAGTCATTAATATAAAAATCACTGATACTTAATGACAAATTTTTATTTTCAAAATGAATTTCTTTTGGCTTTGCATAATAAGCCTCCTGATTATCATTGATTACAACTATACCTTCAGGCGTAAAGTTTGCATCATCTGCAAGGCCTATTAGATTATTCTTATTTCTTTTTGTATAAGCCCATTTTTTTTGATTATAAGTTAGGTCATCCCATGTTTTACCAAGACTTTGCGCATATTGTTCCTCATAAGGTAAAATGATGTTATTTTTCTTTTTAATATCGTTAACGACTTTAAATCCAAAATTTTCAGTAAATTCTAACCACGTTTCAGGATAATTATATTTTCTAAGATATTCTCTTTGTCTGTCATTAAGGTCTTGCCATTTAGAATTAAATACTTTTTGTGAAGAGTTTTCTTCGAAGTTTTTTATATTGCCGTGTTGGGTATCATATTTTTTTTCTTTAATTGTCCTTATATCTTTTGAATCTATTTCTATTTCATCTTTTGATTTATTTTCTAGAAGTTTTGTAAAAATATTTACCTGTTCGTTAAAATCTTCAGAGAGATGAGGGAAATCATTAAATAGCGAAGTTCTTACATCTGATAAATCAATAAATGACCATCCTAATTCCAATAATTCGCTGACCTGATTTATAATTTTCCAGTCTTCTTTTCCATCTCCAGGAGGAAAGTTTGCTTTATTAGCAAATTGGAGTCTCCCTTCTGTATTAATGTAAATAGCATCTTTTTCAGTATATGCTGCTGAAGGCATGACAATGCTTGCAGCATTTGCCCCCCTATCACCATGAGTGCCAACGTAAGCAATCTGACAATTCTTAAACTCTTTGTAATTAATTTCATCTGCGCCAATTGATAAAACAAGCTTATATTTACCATTACGTGCATCTTTATAAATATCCTCCAAAGACCTGTTCTTTTGAAAACATCCAACATCTAATGCGCCAGTTCTAGATGCAGTTAATTGTAAAACATTAAACCCATTCCAATCATCTTGAATTATACTAAACTTATCAGTAAATGTTTCTAGCAATGAGTAAATTTGCATTGAATCGTCCCTGTTTAGAAGCGACTGACCAACAATAATCATGGGCTTATTTGCTGCTGATAATTTTTTGAAAAAATTATTTTTTTCATTTAACAGATCTGTCAATATATTTACATCATTTCCTAAATGTTCGTATTTGTATGTGAGGTCAATTTCTTCACCAATTAAAGCAACGGGTATATTCTGAGATAAAGTTCTTTTTCTTATTCTTGAATTGATAATCGACGCTTCCTCTCTAATATTGCTTCCTATTATCAATATGCAATCAGTCTCATCTATCCCACTTATTTTGGAATTGAATAAATATTGAGACCTATGATTAAAAGGAATCCTGCAGCCCTCTTGCCTGCATTCTATTGATTTTATATTTAAGCTGTCAGATAATTTTTTTGACAGATAAGCTGTTTCTAGATCAACAAAATCACCAATCAAAAATGCGATTTCATCTGAATTAGTTTCTTTTAAAAGCCTCTTTAACTCAAACAAGGCAGTGTTCCAATCGCTTTCAATTAATTTACCATTTTGTTTAATCAGTGGAGTATCTATTCTTTGATTTAATAGTCCATCACATGCATATCTAGTCTTATCAGAAATCCATTCTTCATTAATATCTTCATTGAGAACAGGTAAAACTCTTTTAACTTTCCAACCATATGTATCAACTCTTATGTTAGAACCTACAGCATCCATCACATCAATTGTTTCCGTCTTTTTTAGTTCCCATGGCCTAGCCTCAAACTGATATGGTTTTGAAGTCAACGCTCCAACAGGACATAAATCTATAATGTTTGCCGAAAGTTCAGAATCTATTGTTTTTTCAAGATAAGTTGTAATCTCAGTATCTTCACCTCTATTTACAGCTCCTAGCTCATTAACTCCAGCAACCTCATCTGCAAAACGAATACATCTTGTGCAGTGAATACATCTTGTCATGTATGTTTTTATGAGTGGCCCCATATGTTTTTCATTAACGGCTCTCTTATTTTCATCGAAACGTGAATTTGCTGGACCATAAGCAATTGTTTGATCTTGAAGATCGCATTCTCCGCCTTGATCGCAAACTGGGCAATCTAATGGATGGTTAATTAGTAAAAATTCCATTACTCCTTCTCGTGCTTTTTTTACGGAAGGAGTGTTCGTGTGAATTGACATTCCTTCACTAACAGGCATGGCACAAGACGCAACGGGTTTAGGAGAACCTTCTACATCTACTAAGCACATTCTACAATTGCCTGCTATAGAGAGACGATCATGATAGCAAAATCGAGGTACTTCCTTTTCAGCTTGTTCACATGCCTGTAAAATTGTTAGATCATCTCTTACTTCATACTCGCTATTGTTAATTTTAATTTTTACCATTAGGCAGCTCTAACTTTTTTTATTAATTGATCTTCTATTTCATCTCTAAAATGTCTAAACAAGCCTTGAATAGGCCAAGCAGCAGCATCACCCAGAGCACATATCGTGTGTCCTTCAATTTGTTTTGTTACATCTAATAATTTATCAATGTCATGCGACGATGCTTCCCCTCTAGCGATTTTTTCCATCATTCTCCACATCCATCCGGCACCTTCTCTACAAGGAGTACATTGACCGCAACTTTCATGCTTATAAAAATGCGATAGGTTAGCGATAGCCTTAACTAAGTCAGTTGATTTATCCATCACAATCACAGCCGCTGTTCCCAATCCACTCTTAACTTCAATAAGTGAATCAAAGTCCATTAAAACTGTGTCGCATGTACTTTTAGGAATTAAAGGAACAGATGAGCCTCCAGGAATTATTGCCTTTAAATTGTTCCATCCACCAACTACGCCTCCGGCATGTTTTTCTATAAGCTCTTTAAGAGGAATGCTCATCTCCTCTTCTACATTGCATGGTTTATTAACATGTCCTGAAATACAAAAAACTTTAGTACCTGTATTTTTTGTTCTACCAAATGATGAAAACCAATCACCACCTCTTCTCAAAATAGCTGGAACAACAGCTATAGTTTCTACGTTGTTTACTGTTGTGGGTGATCCATATAATCCTTTATTCGCAGGAAAAGGAGGCTTAAGCCTTGGTTGACCTTTCTTTCCTTCTAAACTCTCTAATAATGCTGTTTCCTCACCACAAATATATGCGCCTGCTCCTCGGTGCAGGTAAATATCAAAATCCCATCCTGAACCACAAGCATTTTTACCAACTAAACCTGCATCATAAGCTTCATCAATTGCTTTTTGTAATACAACAGCCTCATTAAAATATTCGCCCCTAATATAGATGTAACAATTATGGGCGTTCATTGCAAAAGACGAAAGCAAACAACCTTCTATTAACTTATGAGGTTCATTTCTTATCATGTCTCTATCTTTGCAGGTACCTGGCTCAGACTCGTCTGCATTTACAACTAAATAGTTATTTGAATTAGGGTCTTTTGGCATAAATGACCACTTTAAACCTGTTGGGAAACCAGCTCCTCCTCTGCCTCTTAATTCTGATTTCTTCATTTCTTCAATTATCCAATCAGAACCTTTCTTTATAAGGTCGCTTGTTTGATCCCAATCACCTCTATTTTTCGCATCTGCTAAAGAGTAGCTTTTGTCTCCATACAAATTGTTAAATATTTTATCTTTTTCTTTTAACACCTAATCAGCCCTTGATCCCTTTCTTCCAGATTGTGATCCAACTTGAAGAGGTTTATTGTCTATTAGAGACTGGAGAATATTTTTTGTCGTATCGTAAGTAAGGTCTTCATAATAATCATCATTAATTTGCACAACAGGAGCGTTAACGCATGCCCCCAAACATTCAACCTGCATCCATGAAAATAAACCATCATTACTAACAGTTTTTTGCTCAGGAGAGATCATTTCTTTACAAGCTTTGACAATATTATCCGACCCTCTCAACCAGCAAGGAGTTGTTGTGCAAACTTGAACTAGGTTCTTACCAACAGGTTTTGTGTGATACATGGTATAAAAAGTAACAACTTCCATTACTTTTATTATTGGCATGTCTAAATATTCAGCGACGCACTCAATCGTATCGCGCGACAACCAACCATCATTTTGTCTTTGCGCAATGTCCAAAAGTGGCATTACCGCACTATTTTTTCTATCGACTGGATATTTTTTTAGGATATCAACTGCTATTTGTTTATTTTCATCAGAGAAGCTAAAGTTATTTAAATTTTCAGGCATGCTATCTATCGACCTCTCCAAATACAATTGCGATAGATCCCAATATCGCTGGAACATCAGCTAATAAATGCCCTTTAGATAATAAATCAAAGGCTTGAAGATGTGCAAATCCTGGTGCTCTTATCTTACATCTATAAGGTCTGCTGCTTCCATCTGAAATTAAATAAACTCCAAACTCCCCTTTTGGAGCTTCAACAGCGGTGTAAATTTCTCCTGATGGGACATGAAAACCTTCTGTAAAAAATTTAAAATGATGAATAATAGCCTCCATAGAAGTTTTCATTTCAGCACGTTTTGGCGCAGCTATTTTTGAATCTCTATTAATAACTTCGCCTCCAGGCATCTTTTCTATGCATTGAAGCATAATCTTGGTGCTTTCTCGCATTTCATCCATCTGACACAAGTATCGATCATAACAATCTCCATTAACACCTACTGGAATTTTAAAATCTAACTTATCGTATGTATCATAAGGTTGTGATTTTCTGAGATCCCAAGGAACTCCACATGCTCTTAAAACAAAGCCACTAAAGCCATAATCAGCAGCGTCTTCTTTTGAAATTTTTCCAATATCAACATTTCTTTGTTTGAAAATTCTATTTTCAGTCAACATGTTTTCAATATCGTCAATTACTTTAGGAAAAGTTTGACAAAAATCATATATTTTATCTAAAAGACCATCTGGTAAGTCTTGATGAACACCTCCAGCTCGGAAATAAGCAGCGTGAAATCGTGACCCTGAAACTTCTTCATAGAAGTCTAAAAGTTTCTCTCTTTCATCAAAACCCCATGTAATAGGTGTCATTGCTCCAACATCCATAGCTGTCGTTGTGACATTCAATAAATGGCTTAGTAATCTTCCTATCTCAGCAAAAAGCACTCTTATGAACTGCCCTCTCTCTGGAACATCTACTTCTAATAATTTTTCGATTGCTAATGCAAATGCATGTTCTTGGTTCATCGGAGAAACATAGTCAAGTCGATCAAAATAAGGGATTGCCTGAAGGTAAGTTTTTTGTTCTATAAGCTTCTCTGTTCCTCGGTGTAATAGTCCTATATGGGGATCAGCCCTTTCAACAACCTCTCCATCCAGATCTAAAAGTAATCTTAATACTCCATGTGCTGCTGGATGGACTGGACCAAAATTAACTGTTACTGTTTTATTGTTACTACTCATTCAGTATCCTTTTTTTCAGTATATTTTGTGCCCTCCCAAGGACTCCGAATATCAAAATTACGATAGTCTTGTTGTAGTTTTACTGGCTCATAGATAACCTTCTTTTCAATTTCGTCATATCGAACTTCTACATTGCCTGTAAGTGGAAAATCTTTTCTTAATGGATAACCTTCAAATCCGTAATCGGTTAGTATTCTTCTCAAATCAGGATGATCAGTAAATTGAATTCCATACATGTCAAATGCCTCCCTTTCAAACCAATTGGCAGCAGGAAATATTTGGGTAATGCTTTGGATAGCACTATTTTCACTTATCTCTGTTTTGACTCTGATCCGAACATTATTTTTAAAACTTAAAAAATGGTAAACAATGTCAAATCTATTTAGTCTCTCTGGAAAA
>Ga0208277_1001987_pt1 | contig 11795 bp, 9 predicted proteins | sample ETNtaG_5_FD_185782 | JGI IMG/M metagenome (GOLD analysis project Ga0208277, IMG submission 185782) | Marine microbial and viral communities from oxygen minimum zone, Eastern Pacific Ocean - ETNP201406SV205 (SPAdes) (version 2) | ecosystem: Environmental > Aquatic > Marine > Oceanic ...
TCAAACCTTTTTTCCGGTCAGTGCGTATTTGTTGAACTGGAAGCCGCGCAAGAGCTTGTACTCCCGTCAAAAATACTTTTCCGGAATCATTTAAATATCGATTGCTGATCTTGTATCCGTTAGCGTCAGGCATAGACCTCCTATCTTCACGAGCGACCTTACCGTCTTTGATACTCAGTCTTTCATATTAGAACAGGGCGTGTGCCGCCTTTAGTAATTATCAAGCAATAGGTGCGCCCTCGACAGGAATCGAACCTGTGACCTACCGCTTAGGAGGCGGTCGCTCTATCCTACTGAGCTACGAGGGCAATGGTGAGAGGATACTAGCGGTTCAGGTCCTTGACTTAGGAGATCAAAATTCCTTAAGCAGGTAAGGAGAAATTCTGCCAAACCCCACGAATGCTGTTTTGTTACCTATGCTTTTAATAATGCGAGTACATGACACAATGAGAAACCAGCTCGTTGAGCTAGAACTAAGAGAAGCAGGAAAAGTTTCTATCTACGCATGTGGCCCGACCGTATACGATGTTCCGCATCTAGGGCATGCTCGAACAGCACTAACATACGATATTCTCAAGCGATATCTTGAATGGCAGGGGTACGAGACCAATCTTGTCAGCAATATAACTGACATAGATGACAAAATAATAAACCGTTCTGCAGCAGAAGGTATTTCTGAATCAGAATTAGCTGCGACCTACACATCTATATACATTGATCAATTACGAGAGTTCGGGGTCAAAGACCCAGATGCGAGACCCCGTGCAACTGAATACGTTGATCAAATGATTAAGATCATTGAGAAACTGGTAACCAATGGAGTCGCATACGAGATCCCTGAAAGTGGCATATATTTTGATGTCAGCAAGTTTGAGACATACGGCGCGTTAGTGCAAAGAACCGCTGATGATCTGCGTGAAAGTGCCCAAGCCCGTATCTCATCAGATGAACAAAAAAATGATCCTTTAGATTTCGCTCTATGGAAAGCAGCAAAACCAGGAGAGCCTACATGGGAAAGCCCTTGGGGGCCTGGGCGACCGGGTTGGCATATTGAATGCGTCGCCATGTCGTTGGATCTCCTAGGAGATAATTTCGATATTCACGGAGGGGGGTCAGATCTTACGTTCCCCCATCATGAAAATGAAAGAGCAGAATCTGAAGCTGCAGGCCATACATTCGCCCGGCATTGGATGCATAGTGGAATGCTGAATGTAAGTGGTGAAAAAATGTCTAAATCGCTCGGCAATTTCCAAACACTTGGCGATGCTATGTCACGTTATGGAGCACGTCCGCTGCGGCTCGCCATGCTACAAGCTCATTATCGTTCATTAATGGAACTCTCCGACGAAACAATGGCGGGCGCTTCTGGAGGAATAGAACGCATTGATGCTTTCTATAGGAGAATGCAAGGAAGCGGAATTACAGCTGGGAACGCCAGTAAAGAAGTCCGTGATAGATTTTCTCAAGCAATGGATACCGACCTAGGAACGCCTGATGCTTTAAGTGTAATTTTTGAAACGATTACTGCCGGTAATAGCGCTATTGATAATCAGGATCTTCCAGTTGCTTCATCGTCATTAGCAGCCGTGACTGAGTTGCTTGAAGTCCTTGGACTTTCTCAAATTGAGGACAGCTTCGATGCTGAAATAGATGAACTCTTGTTAAATCGAGAAAAGGCCCGCGAAGAGAAAAATTTTGCTGAAGCGGACAGAATTAGAGATGAGCTTCAATCTAAAGGCATAGAAATTGAAGACACGGCAAACGGTCCTCTTTGGAGACGCATCTAAGAGAAGACTACGTGTTCCTTCGAGCTATCTCATAGCTGACAACGGCTGCTGTAGCAGCAACATTGAGTGATTCAATTTTATTGCGTAGCGGGATAGAAAGTGTTCCATGACAGAACCTAAACACATCATCGCTTATTCCCGATGATTCATTTCCCAAAACAAGAGCGATTCTTTCTGGTAAGTGAGCTTCGAAAATATTATTGCCGGGCGAGCTGAGGGCGAAGATTTCAAATCTTTCAACCTCTAACTCCTTAACTGCATTGGCAGCAGTATCTACACGTAGAATCGGTGCCTTAAAAGCTGTGCCAGCTGAAGCTTTAATCGCTATAGGGTTAATCGATGCTGTGCCTTTTTCAGGCACGATAATTCCATCTACCCCTGCAGCGGTGGCTGATCGTAGAATCATTCCTAAATTGGCAGGATTATGGATTCCGTCTAGCAAAAGAACAGCAGTCTTGTGGTTTCTCCCATTTCGTTGCGAGAGGAAATTTGACAATGACTGCATTCGTTGCGCACGAACATCAGCCGCCACACCTTGATGTTGGCCGCTTCTAGTTAACGCGGCAATGCGATTTTCAGTAACGAGTTCTAGCTTTATGCCTTTTTCTGCTCCTAGCTTCTTGATTTTCTGTATTATTTCGCCGGTGGCTTTTTTCGAAATATGTAATTGCGCTATGTCCTCACCGGAAATCAATGCTTCCAAAACAGGTTTTCGCCCATGTAACGTAATGAATTTATCTCGTAGCGACATATTTCTATGGTCTCACATTCTGGCAAGCTGCTACACGTTACCAATCTGTTCTTGATGTATTCATTCGACTAGATCTTCGTGTAACGTCAAAGTAAGCACAGCAGGGGTATCTTATGCCAAAGAATGACACGCTTCCCAAAAGCCTAAAAAAACGTGAGCTTGTAAGAGCTGCTGTTGACCTCAAAGGTGTTCCAGAAGGAACATCAGGAACGATCATTCTTTCCAATGGCTTGGACTGGATTCGGTATTGGGTTTCATTTGAGAATGGGATTGAAATCGGGAGTCTTCACCGTGACAAATTGGTTCGTGCAAGTGAATGGGATGAATACCTAATCAGGAGAGATTCTTCTGACGAAGAACTTACGGAGACCAGCGAAGTTGTAGATACAGAGGATACCTCTCAAGCTACTTCTACTGGAGGTGGCGTAGAAGTAAATGGGGTTCTTGTCCCACAACTCTTACTTGACCGTACTCAAGCAGCTCTAGAACGTTTTGGTGTGACTAGATAAATTATCGAGTTGGGACGACACCAAGTAGGTCAACCGTAAAGATAAGGGTCTCATTTGGAGCTATTAACCCATCTCCAGCTCCATTCTCCCCATAAGCAAGGGAAGGTGGAATTATGATAGTTCTTCTGCCTCCTACGTTCATACCAATCATTCCCTGATCAAGGCCTTCTATAACATTTCCTGCGCCGGAAATGAAACCGACGAACTCTGATCGGCCACGATCCCATGATGAGTCAAATTGTTCTCCAGATGATTGCGCCACACCAACATAGTGGATGTAGACAACAGAGCCTGTCGTAACGGTACTTCCTTCACCAAGAATAATTTCTTCAAAGACTAAGCCACCTGGGCTTGAATCTAGTGCCTCTATAGTTGGCTTAGTAAGACTTTTCGGAACAGCTGCGAGAAGATCAACTGTGAATACTAACGTTTCATTTGGGCCAATAGATCCTGAACCTGATCCGGCTTCCCCATAGGCTAACTCAGGTGGGATAGTCAGCGTTCTACGTCCCCCGACCGCCATTCCTATAATTCCTTCATCCCACCCTTTTATAACTCTTCCTGCACCGAGTTCAAAAGGGAATGGTTGTCCACGATCCCACGATGCATCAAATTGCAAACCATTTGAATATGAGACACCAACATAATCCATTATTAACAAATCACCGGATGAAACTAGAGGTCCTTGGCCTACGACGACGTCATCAATTTGAAGAGTTAACGGTGGAGATGAATCAGGAATAACCACAAGAGGTTTCGTTTGGGTGTTGAAATTATCTACTTCCCCTGCTGGCGTTGGAGTTGGAGCTGCAGTTGGTGCTGCTTGTTCGGTAGGTTCCACTTCTGGCGTATCCTGTTTTTCGCTAGCTTCTTCAGCACCTCCCCCACACGATGCTAGAAGGAGGGAAAAAAATACAGCAACTGCAATTCTCTTGCATGATTTTTTAAAGGCCACGTGTTTCCCCTTTTATTCTTCGAACTCCATTGATGGTAGTAGCGAATCACGAAGATGCAGACCTAGAAGTTTGCCGGTAGGTTAAAATCTGATTCAGGAGGAACATGCATAAGTCATCATTAGTGTTAATGGCAGCAGGGCTAGGCAGCAGGTTCGGCGGCGTGAAACAACTCGCAGAAATAGGTCCTAATGGCGAAAGCCTCCTTGATTACATAATTCAGGACGCTCACTCTGCAGGGATTGAACATGTGGTTGTGATTATTCGAAGTGAAATCGCCGAGGAAATGAAGGCGCACCTTTCGCAAATTCACAATAATAAGGTAAAAATTGATTTCGCCTTTCAAGATCTTTTAGGGCCTCAAAGAGCAAAACCGTGGGGAACCACGCACGCTGTCTTATCAGCGGCTGAATACATATCAAATCCATTCATCCTGGCAAACGCTGATGATTATTATGGCATTTCCTCTATCACCAATGCCGCTAAGCAACTATCTACGACTGGGCCACTCTCTGGTGCACTCATTTCATTTGAATTGGCGAACACGTTATCCGAAACTGGCTCAGTTACTCGAGGGATATGCACAACAGAAAGCGGGCAGCTAATCCATATTGAAGAAACAGAAGGTTTAATTCTTATTGATGAGATCGGAGAAATACAGGATAAAGACGGCAGAGTGTTTAAGCCGACAACACCAGTTTCAATGAACTTATGGTGCTTCCATTCTTCAATCATGAATTTACTCGAGTCTCAATGGAAAGATTTTCTTACTGATCACCTCGAGTCCGAGTCGGCAGAATGCCTTCTCCCTTCATGCGTTGCAGAAATAATGAGGGCAGAAGGTTATCAAGTGCATGTAGCCCCAAGCTCAGAAGCCTGGACTGGAATTACCAACCCAGAAGATCTTGAAAAAGTTCGGGAAAACATTAAAATTTTCCGACGATGATGCCTATATAGAGAATCCCACGATTGTTCCGACCCCATCTTCAGGTTCATCAACAAATACTTCCCCGCCATGTGCCTTGATAATCTCTTGAACAATAGACAAGCCCAGCCCTGAACCAGGTAAATCCCGTGCCTCCACTGACCGGAAAAACCTGTCGAAAAGACGAGGCCCATCTTTCTCATCTATTCCTATCCCAAAATCGCGAACCGAGACTCTTCCATCAACCACTGAAACAATTACCTTTGAATTTTCAGGACTAAATTTTATTGCATTATCAATAAGATTTGAGACCGCCCTATCAATGCCTGAACCCTGCACATACCTTATTGATTTCCCGGAGGAAGCAAGTTGAATATTTCTCCCAGATCTTCTCTGGAACTTCTCGACAACATCCAGAGCGATTTCAGATAGGTCCATCTCAGCAAACTCTTCCTCTTCACGTGATTTAGCCGTCGCCAATTCAACAATTTCCTCCACGAGAAGACTTAATTCCTCGATCTCACTTTGCAAATCATTAATAATTGATGCTCGTTCATCTGCAGTTATCTTTTTTGTTCTTGAAAGAACCTCTATATTCGTTCGAAGGCTTGTTAATGGTGTTCTCAGTTCATGGCTAGCATCAGCGACCAACCTACGTTGTTGTTCACGGGATTTAGAAAGAGCTTGCAACATGATATTAAAACTGTTCGCCAACGCCCTGACTTCTAGGTCTCCGTCATCAAGATCAATATAGGCCTGTAGATCTTGTGTTTTCGCAACATGTTTAGCTGCTTTGGAAAGTCTGGTGATTGGTTTCGTGAGACGAGAAGCTAAACCCCATCCCAGAAGAATGCCTGCTGCTATCGCACCTAACCCAAGGAGAAGAAAGCTTCTGACCATTCCAGACACAGCGGCGCGAACTTCGGACAAATCTCGTGCAATTTGCACTATTCCTCCACCTGGCAGTTGGCTGGAAATCATTCGATAGTCGTCCCCGTTGATTTCAACAGTCCGTATCTTTACGACTCGACTGCGCAGCGAATCGTTTTTCATCCCAGCAGCCAAACTGATATCTGAATCGTTGACCGGCAATTTAAAGGGATAACCAATGACTATCTCCCCTTTTGCACTGACTACTTGAGAAACAGAATCTGGTTCAGATAAGAGATCCGTTACGTTACGTAACCTAATTAAGTTCTGTTCCGCTTTGGTGCGTGCTTCTGGCCCCACACCAATATTGGCAACTCGCGTTTCTAGGAAATCATCAACGCCACTCACTAGGTTGTTTTCAGCCGAACGGACAGCCACAAATCCAGAGACTGTGACTATAAGGGTTATAAGAATTGTGAAAGCTAGCGTTAGTTGTGCTCGTAAACTCATTTTTGCCTCATGCAGTAGCCAACACCACGCACTGTATGGATTAACTTCTGAGAAGGTTCATTATCTACTTTGCGTCTGAGATACCCGACATACACGTCTAGGGATTTGGAATTCGTTTCGAAGTTGTAATCCCAGATCTCGTCATAGATCATTTCACGCGTTAATACAATATTCTCATTTCGCATTAATAGTTCCAAAAGGTCAAATTCAGTTTTTGTTAACTCAAGTTCGCGTCCGGCTCTTGTGACTCTTCTCGTCTGTAGATCAAGAGCAAGATCACCAATAACGTAATTTTTAAAATCTGAATCTACTTCTACTCTGCGAAGTAAAGCTCGTATTCGGGCAAGCAGTTCATCTAAAGCAAAAGGTTTTACTAAGTAATCGTCAGCTCCCGCATCTAGCCCAGAGACCCTGTCAGAGATTTCATGTTTAGCTGTTAGTACCAGAACTGGGGTTTTATCACCTTGGCGACGTATCTGCCTACAGACTGATAAACCATCAAGTACTGGCATCATGACGTCAAGTAGGTAGAGGTCGGGCTGGTTCGTAGCAGCTAGCTCTAAAGCCTTTTGGCCGTTTACTGCCGTTGTGACTTCATATCCTTCAAGACGAATTGCCCGCTCCAACGATTCACGGACAGCGGTGTCATCTTCAGCAATAAGGATGTGTTTGGGTGGTTCCATATTCACCTAATAATTCTGCGCCGAAAAATTGTTTAAAGCCACTCTTTCTAAATGTTCTTACCTAATTCTTATAGAAGCGATCTCTCTGTTCAACTAGCGAAACCGAACCTCTTCGGGATATGGGAAAAATTCAGGAGATTCAATGTCCTCATGTTGTTTCTGCATTTCTATCCATGCTTCAGGGTCACATAGGTCTCCATGAATTTCATCAAATTCTTCTCGGACTACTTCGGGAAATCTAAAAAATTTCTTAAATTCTTCAGGGAATACATCGTTTGGCCCAACTGCAAACCATGGTTGGGAGGACATTTCGTCTTCAAAAGACCGTGCTTCGGGGATTGACCGGAACGTAACTTCTTGCAGCAGTGTTAATTCGTCATAATCATAGAAGACAACGCTCCCATGCCGAGTAACGCCAAAATTCTTCGTAAATAAATCTCCAGGGAAAATATTTGCTGCACATAAGTCCTTAATCGCGTGACCATAGTCAAGGGTCGCTGCTCTAATAAGATCATCTGGCATTTCATGTAAATACAAGTCAAGCGGGTAGACGCGTCGCTCTGTATAAAGATGATGAATGATGACATCGGTATCTGTGATTGTGATTGACCGAGAAGCTTCAAGAGCTAATTCTTCTAGGAGTTCTTCGCTGAAGCGCTCACGTGGGAAAGCTAAATCTTCGAAGACTTGCGCGTCAACCATTCTTCCAACTCGATCATGAGCGAAGACCATTTTGTACTTATCCATCACTTGGGATCTTGAGATCTTTTTTGATGGTGGAAACGTATCTTTAATGACTTTGAAGACAACGCCGAAGGAAGGAAGAGTGAAAACTGTCATAACCATGCCAGGAATTCCACGCGCATTCTCGAATCGGTCCGTTGAGTTTGTAAGATGGCGATAGATAGCTCGGAAAAGGCTTGTTTTTCCATGAGCGCTATATCCGATAGCGGTATAGAGTTCTGCGACAGGTTTTAGAGGGATAAGAGACTTTACAAAGGCTACGATTGCTCCGGGTTCTTGAGTGTCAACATGGAAATAAGAACGTGTGAACCCAAAAATTCGGCTGGTGAGATTCTCTGTGAGGAGAACAGCGTCACATATCACTCCTTGTTCAACTGAACGTAAAGGAATTATCAAAGGTGAAACACGAGTCAAATGGCGAATGCGGCCAACGAGATAGGCGCCTCGATTTCGATAGAAAATAGGTCGAAGGATATCTATTTCAACTGGCATCGTAGACTCCCAAGTTTCGGCAAGGTGTTTCTCTATCGCTATTGCAATATTTTCTGAGTCTTTTTCAATATCTACCCAATTAGTTCCTAAGTTGAAAGCGGTTAATACCGCTTCAATCAATTTATTTGTTGTTGTTCTCAATCGAAAGGTAAGTACCTCTCCTTGGCCAGGGTCAACTATCGGTAGAGCTATCCCGCCAAACCATCTGAATTCAAGGTCATCGTCAAAGCCGACCATTGTAAACAAACGCCTTGTAACCGAATTGAAGAAAGTTTCTGCCAATTCAGAATCTGACCTCCAAGCGATGGCCTGTGCAAACAGATGACGTGCAGCTACCCATATTTGCCTCTTCTCGTCTTCAGATTTTCCCGTAAGTAAAATAGAAATATTTTCAACGCAACTATTGACGCTTTGTCTATGCAGCAAAAGACGGATTTGCGAGTTGATTTGGTGTTGGGAGAATTCCTGCAGCGCGAAATTCTCTTTAGCTCTTCGCGTTACTTCTGAAAATTCAGAACGATATGTATCAAATGATTCAGCAACACATACCCCTATTTCTTGTGCTTTACCGGTATCTATCTTGCCAGCGACTGTAAGTTCTTCTTGATTAAGTTCTTGTAAAGAAATTCCATCTTTAGAGTTCTGACTTCTAGCTCTTCTCCTAAGCCAACTTGGAGACAAAGCAGATGGGATATCAATCCCATGTTGTTTCAACAATTCACTATCAGTAAGTATGTCAATTGTTTGTCCGGTTGCTACCACTTCGCCCCGGTCAAGAAGAACTACTTTTGGGCAGGTTTCTATCGCTACCGTGATATCTGCAGTGAACACCAGAAGGGCTTCTTCACGGTCCGCAAGTGCATCCACGAGAGAATCTGCAGCTCGAGTGTCGAGCATCGCTGAAGGAGCATCAAGCAATAGAACAGGTGGCTTATTCTCTAATTGTGCCGCTAAAGACACTCTATAAAGTTCACCTCCGCTCAGTCTCCCTATCCGACGGTTCAAGATTTCATCGTCAAGATTGACATTTGCAATTGTTTTTTTTGGGTCCCCTCCGCAAATCGCTTGAAGAACTGAGGCAACGGTCTCATCGTTATTAAATCTTCGCAGGTCCGTCGCCGTCCCTATATCTTCAGGGCGATTACAGGTTCCGGAAATTTCGCCACTAGTTGGCATCAAACGACCAGAGATAATCTTCGCTAGCGTGCTTTTCCCGCTTCCGTTACCGCCCACAATCGCGATCCGGTCACCGTTATTTACCGAAAGGTTAATATTTCGCAGGCCCATGCCATCAGCATGGCTGAAGTTGACATCTTTAAGGGAAAGTAAGGAATCATCCACATGTAGATACTGCCCGAATTTCTTACAATTATTTGGTTCCTAACCGTTTTTATTTGCATTTGTTTCATTAATATGAAAACCGAAGCAAGATTATGGCTTTGACTTGCGTATTTGTTCGCAGGCAACAAGACTAAGTCCAAATCATTTATCCAGTGAAACTGGGATAGGAAAGGGTCTTTGCATGCAGAAGTCCAAATTTATGAAATTAATGGTCGTTTTGATGACCTTAGCTATGTTCGCCACAGCCTGCGGTGGAGGCGGAGATGACAGCTCATCGTCATCCTCTGATTCTTCTTCCGCGTCTGAATCTAGTGATTCTTCATCAGATAGCAGCAGCTCGAGTGAAGCAGCTGAAGAAGAGGAAGAAAGCAGTAGCTCCTCTAGCGAAGCAGCTGAAGAAACTGAAGAAGCTGAAGAAGCTGAAGAAGAGGAAGCTCCCATCGTTGAAGTTCAAGAAGAAAGCGTTCTTGAACCAGTCTTTGGTGGGACCCTTCGATGGGGCATACAAGCAGAGGTAGACGGGATCAACCCGACAGCATCTGCACTCTCAGCATCAGGCTTAACAATGATGAATGCTGTCTTTGATACCCTTTCGGCTTTTGATACTGAAGGAAACTGGGTACCTCACCTCGCAGAATCATTCAGCCCTAGTGCTGACTGCAAGACATGGACTATGAAACTGCGAGAAGGAATTACTTTCCACGATGACACGCCACTAAATACAGAGGCAGTTAGTGTGAACTTCCTAACACAGTTCTCAGATCCTCTTGTCGGCCTAGCCGTGCGACCGTACTTTCCAAGCGCTGAAGAAGCATTGACGCTAACTGATGAACTGACCATGTCATTCAATCTTGCTGATGCAAACTGCAACTTCCCATCTAGCCTTGCTGGGCAATTGGGAGCAGTCGCTTCTCCAACATGGCTTGCAGCAGCTCTTGAAGATCCCACGCTTGATCAACAACCAGTAGGCACTGGAGCCTTTATCTTTGAATCACGAACAGAAGACTCAGTAACCAGATTTGCCAGAAATGATAATTACTGGGGCGGAGATGTCTACCTAGATGCTGTTGAGTTCTACCCAATTCCAGATCCTGACGTAAGGACACAATTGCTTCTCGAAGGCGAACTTGATGGAATGGCATCAACAGATGTTCAGTCAATCGCCACACTGACAGAAGTAGATTCCGTCACACAGAACCTAGACGATACTGGAGATGAGTCCTTCCTCATGCTGAACTCACAGAAAGCACCGTTTGATGATATTCGAGCCCGTCAAGCAATTACGCACGCTACTCCTCGCGATAATTACAACACACTTATCAATCTTGACGTAACGAGAAAAGCTGACCAGATGTTTACTCCGGAAAGCCCTTACTTCAACCAAGATATCGTTCAGATGTCAGATCGACCTGATCTTGCAGGACCACTTGTTGATGCGTATTGTCAAGATAATGCTGGCAGTTGCACCAATGGGAAAATTGATATTGAATACCAGTATTCCGGTCCATCCATTGTGGGTGAACGAATTGCCGACCTTCTCGTAGAAGGATGGTCAGATTTCTTCAATGTAACTGTCGAAGTGCTTCCTCAAGACGCGCATATTCAACAAGCAGCATTAGGTCTTTATAATTCAATCGGTTGGAGACAATTCGGGGCTGTCAACCCAGGTGATGACCGCGTATGGCTTCTCTGCCGAGCAATTGGAGGAATTTCTCTGAACTGGCCTCGTTATTGTGACGAGTCACGTGACGCTATAATCCTCGAAGCCGATGCAGCTAAAACTGTTGCCGAAAAAGCACCTCTTTATCAGGCACTGTCACAGAAAATCAATGAAGATTATCTATACGTCTTCTACAACCACACGCTTTGGAGCCTATCCGTATCAGAAGGTGTAGAGAATCTGTGTGGTGCTAAGACCCTCGAAGGCATTGATTTGCGCTGCCAAGTCAACGGAAGAAATTGGTACCAATCAACATTCATTGTTGAATAACACATTTTTTAGCTTTTAAAAAGAACCTTTAAGTGGCCCTGATGAAAAATCAGGGCCACTTGGGTCTCTTATCTCTAACGCGATAGAGTAACAAAGCGTATTTAACTTTTGGAACTACGCATAATTTAGAATTGGGGATTTATCAGTGCCGAGAGCTCTAAGACGTTTAGTAGCCCTAATTGGTCTTCTTACCGTAGTTTCAATGATCACATTTGGAGCTATGAACTTTCTCGGCGATCC
>Ga0208277_1001988_pt1 | contig 11794 bp, 8 predicted proteins | sample ETNtaG_5_FD_185782 | JGI IMG/M metagenome (GOLD analysis project Ga0208277, IMG submission 185782) | Marine microbial and viral communities from oxygen minimum zone, Eastern Pacific Ocean - ETNP201406SV205 (SPAdes) (version 2) | ecosystem: Environmental > Aquatic > Marine > Oceanic ...
GCACCGTGTATTTCAACTCCTTGATAGCCAGATTTTTTAGCCCTAACCGCTGCAGCTATAAAGTCATTTCTAAGTTGTATAACTTCTTCAAAAGATAAGCTTCTTGCGCCTGTATTACTGTCATCCGATGGGCATACAGGCTGGTTATTTATAAGTTCCTTTGGGGAGCGCATTCCGGCATGATGAAGTTGAGCAATTGCCAAGCTTTCATGCTTTTTAATTTCGGTAGTAAGCTTTGTTAAACCACCAATATGCTTGTCATCAAAAATTCCTAATTGTCCGGGAAATCCTTTACCTATGTCTTGAACATGAGATGCACAAGACATTGTTATACCAAAGCCACCTTCTGCTCTCTTTGTGAGCCAATGATATTCATCATCCGAAAGCACTCCATCTTCATGGCTTTGTGTATTGGTTAGGGGTGCAAGCATAAATCTATTTTTCATTTGGTGACCAGAAGCAAAAGTTAGCTTGTCATTGAGTGATTTCATGTCAGCCTTAGGCTCCTAAAATAAAAAAAGAAAAATAATGTAGCTATTGAAGAAAGAATATGCCACAAAGCATGTGCCTGCACTATGGAATCTGGGTTACAGAAGTCTGTTTCAGGATAGCCCTGAAGCCAAATTACAAAGGCTGTCAGATAAGTAAACATTCCAAACCAAAACCATCTAAATCTAGTCTTTCTCATGAGTGATTTCTTATTAATAAATATTGCTGGTATCCAAAATAAAATAGTCCACCAGTACTCGCTAAGATTTGCAAAAATCTCATTAGGGAAGACCCCAAAGACTGCTGCAACAAGAAAGCCTATAAATCCTGATAGCAATCTAAGCAGTGGTGAATAAAAGTGCTGCAATGCTTCCGTAATTACCCATAAAGCTATTGATAAAAACCATAAATTTAGACCAATACCAAGGTCATTTCCAAAATTCCAACTTATCAATGCATAAATTGTGATATAGGAGACATAAGTCTTCGCAAAGATATTTTCTGAATAATCCTTAATTACAAAAATGTTTACAAGCCAAGGAATTGAAATAAACATTATCATACTTAACCAATCAGCCCATTGCCCCCATGCGGTATGAGTCCCATGCATAAGCAGTGATCCTGGCCCCAAAAATAATGCAGCTGTTGCAAATATTATGGCCGTCGGTGAAGCGCCATGAAATCTTGATTTGCCTCTCGACTCTCTTGATAGAATCCAGAACATTATTAGACCGGTAGTAATAAATCCTATATTTGAAAGAGCATTGCTTGGCTCCCGAAAGTAACCACCACTGATCCTTTCACACCATCGTGAAACATCATTAATGTTATAGCCTGGCTCTACAGATAGTAAGCTCCCTGTTTGAGCCAATAAAAGATAGGCAACAAAAAAAAGAATGGAAGCAGACAGAGGTATGAAAAAAACTTTTTTATTCATTAAAAAACTCAATCCCAAATGGAAATATAGTCATTAGTGTTCATTTCAGGTAATGATTTCTTCTTACCCGCAGGAGTACCTATATAAATATATCCGATAATCGTTTGGTTTTCATTTAAGCCAAATTTCTCCGAAATCTTATTATTAAATGCAAAACTGCCAGTTCTCCAAATTGCTCCATATCCTAATGCGCTTAATGCAAGCATAATGTTTTGTCCTGCCGTTCCTGTTGATATTATTTGCTCCATTTCTGGTACTTTTGGATGATCTTTTTTTGTAGATACGAGCACCACGATTAATGGAGCCCTAAAAGGAGCATTTCTATATTTTTCTATTCTCTCTTCTGTTAGATCATCAAAGTTTTCTTCAGCAAAACTAACAAATATATCTGAAAGTTTTTGGAGACCGCCCCCGCTTATCTGAATGAAGCTTGAAGGTCTTAGCCATGCATGATCAGGGGCTCTTAAAGCAGCCTGAAAAACTTTCTCTATTTCATCTTTTGATGGAATAGGCTCGACCAAGTTACGATGTGAGTTTCTTTCTAAAATGTTTTTGAGTGCTTCATTCATGAATTACATAAATGATTTAAGGACTGTTTTAATATTTTCAAATAGATTTGGATTCTGATTGAAGCTCTTAATATGGTCATCGGGCTTATTCCAGTCATCAGCTGATTCTGTAAAGTAGTTTGAATCTATAGTAACCCAGCTGGAATCATCTAATGTGCCTGCCTTAATAAATATTACTCTATCAAGCTCTTTAGCAAAGCTTAGAATTCCTGACCCGCATTTTTCACAAAATCCTCTATTTATATGCATACCTTGATTGCCAACACTTTCAAAGTATTTTGGTTCGCCACTTATTGAGAGATTTTTCTTTGAAATGACTAGAATAGTAGCTTTTCCAGACCCTGTAGCTCTTTGGCAATCTTTGCAGTGACAATGATGTCCAGAAATAATTTTGTCTCTCTCAAATGAATACTCAATCTCTCCGCACTGACAGCGTCCGCTCTCTGTCATTAAGCACTTGCCCAGTCTTGTAAGATCATATCAGAGGCTTTTTCACCAATCATTATGGTCGGTGCATTAGTGTTGCCTCCAATTAAAGTTGGCATAATTGATGCATCGACAACTCTTAAACCTTCAACTTTATGAACCTTCAGTCTTTGATTGACGACAGCCTCATCGTCATTGCCCATCTTGCATGTTCCTACAGGATGATAGACAGTGTCTGCTCCTTCACGAATAGCCTTTTCAATGTCAGCATCATCGTTTATATCAATCGGTCTTTGACAGTGTTGTTTTATATACTTATTTACTGGTTCCATGTTTAAGATTCCCATCATCTTTTTATATCCTTCGATCATATCTTTCATATCATCAGGATGAGATAAAAACTTTGGATCTATCAAAGGATCTTCCATTGGGTCTGCAGACTTTAGTGTAACTGTTCCCCTAGACTTCGGTCTCAACAAACAACTATGACAGCTAAATCCATGTCCCCAGACTTGTGTTCTGCCATGATCAACAACCATAGCAGGTGCAAAGTGAAGCTGAATGTCTGGAATTTCTTTTGACTCACTAGATTTTATAAAACCTCCTGCTTCTGCAATGGTAGAAGTGAATAATCCAGTTTTCTTCAATATGTACTTTAATACCTCTATTGGATATTTTATTAAGAATGCTTTTATAGAGGTTCCAATAAACTGCATAGAGTTATATTTGTGCACAGTAAGATAATCAATGTGATCTTGAAGATTTTTTCCTACCCCGGGAAGGTCTACCTTGTGTTCTATGCCATGTTTTTCTATTTCTTCTCTTGGTCCTACCCCTGATCTCAGCAATATCTGAGGAGAGCCAAAAGCGCCTGAACACAGAAGCACTTCTTTTGAGGCTGATATGATATGTGATTCTCCTTCTGCATCTATATATTCGACTCCAGAAGCCTTGTCATTATTAATGAGGATCTTATTTACATTTGCTTCAGTAATCACAGTCAAATTCGGTCTATCTAAAGCAGGTACTAAATATGCTTTCGCTGCACTGCATCTTTTACCGTCTTTTTGTGTAGTTTGATAGAAGCCTATGCCCTCTTGCTCACCGCCATTGAAGTCTTTATTTTGTTTGTAAAGTTTTGATCCAGCTTCAACAAAGTCTTTTGTTGGTTTATTTTCATGTCTTATATTTGAAACATTAAGTGGGCCTCCTTGCCCATGAAACTCATCATCAAACGTTTCATTGTGTTCTGCCTTCTTAAAATATTTTAGGATCTCATCATATGACCATCCCTCATTTCCTAGACTAGCCCAGTGATCGTAGTCCCATCTGTGGCCTCGAACATATAGCATTGCATTTATGGAGCTTGAGCCGCCAAGTGTCTTCCCTCTTGGTTGTGCACCACGCCTGTGTTCTTTAACTTCTTGCTTAATTGAGTGAACACCTCCAGCTGTATCAACAACCTCGGCTGCTGGTTCAGCTACTGTCACCTCTTCGAATTCTTTTTGAGGAACTGTCTCATAATTCCAACTAACAGGATTATCTGGACCAAAGAATGCAAAACCTATTGGTATATGGATTCTTGGATCTGTATCTTTTTTTCCAGCTTCCATAATACAAACTTTAGTATTTGGATCAGCGCTTAGCCTGTTAGCTAAAACGCATCCCGCAGAACCTGCCCCTATAATTACAAAATCATATGTTTTATCCATGCGAATATATTAACATCTATCAGATTGCATGTTGATAGCTTGACCTTTAGAATAATCACCTAGTTTAAGAGGTAGAAAATGAAAAATATCAGTTATTTGTTAAGTTTATTATTAACTTTTTCCTATTTTTCTTTTGCAGACGAAGAAGTTAAAGAAGCTCCTAAAGAGTCAGAAGAAGTTGCTGAAGATGTTGCTGAGGAGTCATTGGATGAGGAAGCAGAAGAAGATAAAGAGCCAACGATTAGTGAATTCATCGAAGAAGGAGAGTTTGAGATCTTTGAGGGAATGATCGATATTTATTATGAAACAGAAGAAGACACTTACTACACAATTGTTGAAGAAGAAAATCTTTCAAAGGAGTTTATTTATTTTTACTACATTATAAGTGGTGCTCAAGCAGGAGGAGCAAGTGGTGGAGATATGGGGGATAGTTCTGTATTAGAGTTTAGGAAGTTTAAGGATGATATAGCCCTCTATAAGAAAAATACAGTCTTTAACTATGATGACTCAAACAATATCTCAAAATCTACTTTAACAAATATACTTGAATCATTTGTTGGCAGGTTTGAAGTAAAGATAGAGGAAGAAGGTAGATACCTTATAAATATCGATAACTTATTTCTAGGTGAAATGCTTGTTGGGCTTACCCCACCAAAAGAATATGCAGAGTATTACAGTCTTATTCTTGGAAGAATTGATGATAAAAAGACTTATATCAGCAGAGTAAAAAACTATCCAAAAAATACTTCAATAGAGGTAACTTATGGATTTTTTAATCCTAGCCCAAAGGGTTCAGTTGATGCAGTACCGGATGCAAGATATTCAAGCATCGTAGCTAGGCATATGTTTGTCGAAATGCCAGATAACAATTATGAGCCAAGAGTTGCTGATCAACGAGTAGGATATTTCTCAACAAAAATTACTGATTTAAGCACTTATGATTATTTTAAGGGCAAAGATCTAATTAATAGATGGCGTTTGATAAAAAAGGATCCAACAGCAGAGATTTCTGAACCAATAAATCCTATTGTTTTCTGGGTAGAAAACTCAACACCTGAAGAAATTAAACCATTTGTTGTTGAAGCAATTGAGCTTTGGAATATTGCCTTTGAGAAAGCAGGATTTAAAAATGCAGTTGTTGCAAAAATCCAACCAGATGATGCTGAATGGGATGCTGGTGATGTTCAATACAATGTTATTCGTTGGGCTTCAACTCCCTCCCCTAGATATTCTGGATATGGTCCAAGTGTTGCTAACCCAAGAACTGGAGAAATGATAGCTGCTGATATAGTCCAAGAATTTAATTCCATTAGTTATGGATACAGACTTAGAAAGATTTGGGGTTATGATGAAGAAAATGATCCTTTAAGACAGTGGATTGTATCCTTAACGCTTCATGAAATTGGTCATACTCTTGGTCTCCGACATAACTTTAAAGCAAGTTGGCTATACGGGCCTACTGAAATTCATGATAGAAGTGTAACTGGTAAGAATCACATTGGCTCTGTTATGGATTATGATCCAATCAATTTAGCTCCTGAAGGTGTTGAGCAAGGAAATTACTTCCCAACGGAGCCTGGTTTTTATGACATTTGGGCTATTGCTTTTGGCTATACTCAGGAGATGACCAAACAACAGAGAAATGATTTGTTAGCTCAATCTACAAAACCTGAGCTTATATTTGGTACCGATGACGATGCAATGGGTTCTCCTGGAAGAAATACTGATCCAAGAAATAAAAGGTATGACATGTCAAATGATCCAATAACTTATACAGTTCAAAGGATTCAAACAATTGACAAGAAGATTGCTGAATTGCCAGAAATCTTTAATGAGCCTGGGTCAACTTACTCTGAATTTAAAGGCACATTTGATAGCCTAGTCAGAGACAAAGGTAGATTTCTTGAGTCTGTTGCAATTCAAATTGGAGGAGTTTATTCCAATAGGCTTGTCATAGGGCAAGATGAAAACATGACACCTTTTGAGGTGGTTCCGTATAGTGAACAAAAAAGAGCGATGGAAGTTCTTAATGCTGAACTATTTGCGAATGATGCTTTTACCTTTGATCCAGAAATATTGAGACTTCTTCAATCAGAAAAAAGAGCTGCAAGTTATGGAAACTCTGATAATGATCCAAAGATCCATGATCTTGTTTTAAGAATGCAGATGAGTTCTCTTAGCTTTATTCTTCATCCAAGAGTAATGAAGAGACTTACAGACAGCTCTCAGTATGGTAATAAATATTTACCAAATGAAGTTCTGGAAGATATCTTTAATGGTATTTTTGTACCGAGAGAGATCCCTGGAACATTTAAAATGAATCTTCAATCAGCCTATGTTGATGGCTTAATCGAAGCTATGGATGATGGAAGCTATGATGAAATATCAAGAGCAGCAATCTTTAGCTCACTAAATAAGATAAAGAACTTTACAAATTCAGCATATGGTAATGATATGGTAAAGGGGCACTTTGATTATTTAAATTGGAAAATAAACGACGCCCTTGATTGATTAAAATGAGCCGCCTCTTAATTTAGTATTTGGCGGCCCAAATGTCAGCGATAAAGCTTCTTTAACTGTTTGCGCTTTTCTAATATCTTTAAGAATTGAACTCCATCCCATAAAGGTAATCTTTACTGGGTTGAATGTATTAACATTGTTAACTAATCCATATTTGACTGGAGCTTTCTCAGGTTCAAATGTCCCGAACATCTTGTCCCAAACAATAAAAAGGTTCCCATAATTTTTATCAATATACTCTTTGTTTGCACCATGATGAACTCTGTGGTGAGAAGGTGTATTAAAAATAATTTCTAAAGGTCCGAGCTTATCAACTATTTGGGTGTGTCCAACTACGCCCCAAAGTGTGCTTATAACTCCTGCAATAACAAGAATGGTCGGATCCATTCCTAGTAATGGAAGCACTGCAAAGAATGGAAGTTTTGACAATGGCGCAAACCATGCCTGTCTTAGAGAAACCGCGAAGTTCATTTCCTCACTGGAGTGGTGACTCATATGAATAGCCCAAAGAAATCTTACCCTGTGTGAAAGCCTGTGATAAATATAAAAAACTAAGTCTATTAATACAAAAGCTAATACCCACATAAGCCATAGGGGTATAAGATTGGCCAAATCTATGACTCTAAACTGATAAAGAAAAATATGAACTGCAAAAGAAAGTCCTTTTGCTGCAGATCCTATTAATATATTTCCAATAAGCAGGCCGGCTGTACATAAAGTATCATCAAGCCTGTAAAAAGACTTATTGGTAAGAGATGAAAATATTGCTTCTAGAGCAATCATTCCATAAATAATAGGTAACCCTATTGCGTAAACCTCTGCGACCGTTAGATTTGTCATTTAGTTTTTAACGCTTCGATATGCTCAACTAAAGACTGCAGCTCTGGCTTATTAGCTTTTATCTCATCCATTGAGAGCCCTTGAAGCTCATGTGGGAATACAAGCCACTGATCTGTCTCATGAATATGATAGTCTGGGATTCTGTCTGTTTTATTTTTTCCTGGTTTGAAGTATGGCGTAGCAATTCTTATTTCGGGCGTATTCTTTTTACAAGCTGACTTAAGGTCGGTTATTACTTTGTTAATGGACATGCCTGTATCGTAGACATCATCAACAATCAAAAGCGAGTCTTCTGATTCTAGTTTTCTTATTACGTAGTTAAGTCCATATACTTGGACCTCATCCCTTCTTGAATCAATACCTGAATAATATGAAGTTCTAATGGCAATATGGTCGGAAGGTACTCCAAGGAAATCTAAAAACTCTTGGACTGCTATCCCTATTGGAGCTCCGCCTCTCCAGACGCCAATAATATAATTTGGTTTAAAACCGCTCTCAAAAATTTTCCAGGCTAAGTTGTATGAATCCTTGAGTAGTTGGTCTGCTTGGATAAAATGCTTTTCCATAAAGCGTATATTACTCCAAACAGACCCAATATATAAACTAGCAGCGCTTAAATACTTTGCTAGAAGCTATATCTTAACCTCGTCATGACTTGTCTTGGTGGTATAAGCTCAAGTCCTGTTGCTGCAACACCAAATACGTCTGTCATACTTGAATTAACACCACTTTCATCAGTTACATTAAGAACCATGAAATCAACAGCTAGACTGTCGCTAAAACCAATACTCGTTGTTAAATTGCCAATTGTATAAGCTCTTATGTCATCAACAATTGGGTTGTTGGAGACGCGTTGCTGGAACTCCCCTCTTCTAACATATTGAGCTGTTGTTGTGAGTGTGTTTCCAGAAGGTAAATTAGTTTCATGTTTAATTAAAATGTCTGCTGTGAATTCAGGCGTTTTAGCTAACTGATTTCCTCTAACATTCTCTCTTAGTCCATATCTTAAATCCTCTTGGCCAAAGAAATATTGGTATGCGTCTACATTATCTAGAACCTCATAGTCAGAAGTCACTTCCGACTCCAAGAATGCTAAGTTCATGTCTATACTTAGGGAGTCTGTTACAAATCCAGTAAATTCTATCTCTAAACCAGACATTTCAGATTCAGGTATATTCGCTACGCCTCCTCTATATGGATCCGGATCGGTAGCTTGAAACTGGAGATTTTCATAAGTGTATGAAAATGCTGCTAAGTTGGCTCTAGCTTTTCCTTCTGCAAAAGTAGACTTGAGCCCAAACTCAACTGACTCTACTGTTTCACTTTCAAAAGTTGGAAATACAAGTGCAGGGGCAATAGGTCTGCCAGCAATTGCATCTTCTTCTTCAGTAAACCCAAATGTTAAGTTACTTCCGCCGGGCTTGAAGCCTCTTGCCAAGGCAACATAAAGCATTGTGTCTTCAGATAAATCAAATTCTCCTACAACTCTTGATGTAACCTCATCGGTTGTGCCCTCTTCTTGAAAGCTTTCTACGTTCAAAAAGTTTGTTACATCAGTTGTAAAGGTGTCCTCTGAATATCGAAGTCCTGAAACGATTCTAAATGTATCGCTTACATAAAGTGTGGTTTGTCCATAAATAGAGAATGATTCTCTTCCTGGATTAGCATCTGTGAAGAAGTCAACTTCTGCAGCGGGTCCAAAAATATCAAATCTACCCGGAATGCCATAGTCATGGTCATAACAGTAGCTTGGATCAGCAAAAGACTCATCACATAAATATTTTATTCTTCCATCCAGGTCATCATCTCTATAACCTCTGATGACGTTCTCAATTTCATGATCCATATAGAACATCCCCACTGTCCAATCCAATCTATCTTCAATAGGCTGATTAGAGATTAGGTTTATCTCTAGAGTTGTTGTATCAACAAGTGAAGTTTCCGGTGTAAATTCAGCTCTTTGATAAGTTGCGCCTGCGCCTAGGCCAGGTATTGAAAGAACTGGATCTAAATAGTTATGCCTATCATTATCTCTAACAACCAACACATCATCTTCTTGCACACTGGCAATTGCTTTTAAATTAGCAAAACCTAAATCTGATTCATAGATGGCTGCAACAACCATTGATGAAAGTTCATGCTGCGAAATTGTATCTTGAGATAGCTTTCTCATTCCTGAGGTCTGATCATCAATACCTCTTATTGCGGCACCATTTCTGTCCACTTTGAAGTATTGTCCGAAAACTCTGAGGCTTGATGTGTCATTTAAGTTGAACATCCAGTCAGTTCTGAAGCTTTTACTATTATCATCATCAAGATCTTGGCCTGTATAAACATTCTTTGAGAAGCCATCACGAGTTGATGAAGATAGCGAGAATCTAGTTGCAATCTTATCGTTTACAACAAAATTATTTGAGGTGCTAACCTTTCGGAGATTGTAGTCACCAAAAGTTACGTTCATTCTTCCTGAGCCACCATCCATAGAAGGTGCTTTACTTATAACATTTACAGCACCACCAGTTGAGTTTTGACCAAACAGTGTTCCTTGAGGCCCTCTTAAAACCTCAATTCTTTCAACATCTAAAAAGTCTGTACCAAGCGCAAAAGGTGAAGCTATAAAGACTCCATCCATGTGAAAAGCTACTGAAGGTGCAGCTATTGCATTCTGATTGGTTTCGTTACCGACTCCTCTAATTGAGATTATGGTTTTGTAACCTTCATTCTTTGCTACAGTCACGCCTGGAACAATTGCGCTTAAGTCTACAAAGCTTGTGATGTTTTTTTCTTCAATGTCAGATTCTGTCAATGCAGTAACAGCTTGAGAAATATCTTGGAGGTTTTCAGAACGCTTTTCAGCTGTAACTACAACTTCCTCAATTTCTTGAGCTGCTAAAGATAGGCCAAAGGAGCCAATAAATGAAGCAAGAATAATTTTTTTAAATAAAAGATTAATATGATTTTTCATAAAATTTCCCCGTAAAGTTTTTTTATTTTTGCAATTTGTCTGCAGGACAATTGAAGCTAAACTCGACCAGTTTAACGGTGGCGTTCCTTCGGCTCTCACCTACTTCCGTCTCCTAAGAGATGAACGATTAGCGCGTTCCTTCAGCTTTCGCTTACTTCCGACTCCGAAGAGTTGAACGATTTTAACTCACTTACACCCAATCACTTGAGCTCCTTTTTAACCATGGAGATGGTGCAAATTAAATCACAATGTAAAATAATACTTTTTAAAAATTAAGTTAACAAGATAGAAATCAATATTTAGGGACATTTTTTGTTTTTTTTGCATTAAAAACTAAATTAATGTCTTTAAAGTTGTAAAATTTATCAAAATGCTAGAAAAAATATTCAAACTTGAATCAAATAACACCTCAATCGGTAAAGAGATCTTAGCTGGAGTTACTACATTTGTAACAATGGCATACATCATCTTTGTAAATCCGCAAATGATGGCTGTTAGTGGTATGGACTTAGGCGCTAGTTTTGTAGGCACATGTCTTGCAGCATCTCTAGCCTGCATAATTATGGGTGTATATTCTAATTGGCCGGTAAGCTTGGCGCCGGGCATGGGTCTAAATGCTTTTTTTACTTATACCGTTGTAGGTGAAATGGGGTATTCTTGGGAAGTCGCTCTTGGTGCTGTTTTCTTGGCAGGAGTTTTGTTTTTTATAATGAGTGTTACTAGATTAAGAAGATGGATGCTTGATAGTATTCCTCTAAATCTCCGCATTGCTATGGGTGCTGGTGTAGGGCTATTTATTGGCTTTATTGGTTTGAAAAACGGCGGATTGATTGTTTCTAATAGTGCTACCTTCCTTAGTCTAGGAGACTTCACCAATATAGAAACATTATTGGCTGCCTTGGGTTTTCTTACAATTTGTTCTTTATCGGTCAGAAATATCCCAGGAGCTATTCTGATTGGTGTAATCCTAGTTACAGTATGCTCTATATTCCTTGATTTAATTGAGTTTGGTGGTTTAGTCTCTATGCCTCCCAGTATTGCTCCAACTCTTATGAAAATGGATATCTTGGGTGCTTTAGATATTGCGATGCTTAGTGTGGTTATGTCTTTCCTTTTTGTTAATTTATTTGACACTGCAGGTACACTGCTAGGTGTTGCTACAAGAGCAAAAATAACCGATGAAAATGGTAATGCAAAGAACTTTGATAAAGCTCTAAAAGCTGATAGCGGCTCTAGTATCTTTGGAACATTCTTTGGATGCTCTCCAGTAACAAGTTATGTTGAAAGTTCTGCTGGGGTTGAAGCTGGTGGAAGAACAGGATTAACTACTGTTGTT
>Ga0208277_1001991_pt1 | contig 11783 bp, 3 predicted proteins | sample ETNtaG_5_FD_185782 | JGI IMG/M metagenome (GOLD analysis project Ga0208277, IMG submission 185782) | Marine microbial and viral communities from oxygen minimum zone, Eastern Pacific Ocean - ETNP201406SV205 (SPAdes) (version 2) | ecosystem: Environmental > Aquatic > Marine > Oceanic ...
TCCAGATACTTATGCTAACAATGCAGGGCTGATTGGAGGAAGCTCTAAAGACTTAGCTTTCCAAGTATGGATGAAAAGTACTCTTCTAAGAAACATTGGACTTACCTCTACAGTTACTCTTGTTGCGAATTTTAGTAAATCCATGGCAAATTCTCCTACTATAACTATTGGAAATGGGGTTAGTAATGCTTATATGACAGCAACCAGCTCCTCAACTTGGAAATATGTTTTAGATATGACAAGCTGGTCAGGATCTGGCACATCAGCTAAGGCTACAGTTAATGGTACAGATTATTTCGGAAATACCATCTCAGGAAATAGCAGCATAACGTTTAATATCGATACTACAACGCCTACTGTTACTCTTACAAGTACTGATGCAGATAACCGCCTTGGAATTTCAGATACGGTAACTTTTACGGCTACTTTCTCTGAGTCTATGTTAAATTCTCCTACAATTACTATTGGAGATGGAGTTGTAAATAAAACTATGACTGTTTCGTCAAGCTCTGGAGTAGCATCTACAGTCTGGACATATTTTTTAAATATGTCCACCTGGTCTGGATCAAATAATGATAGTTTTACAGTAACAGTTACAGGTAAAGATCTTTCAGAAAACCCTTACTCAGGATCTGATAGTATAACAATATCTATAGACACTGTAACCCCTACAGTTCTTTTATCAGATACTGATGCTGACAATATTATTGGATCAAGTGGAAGCGTAACTATAACAGCATTTTTTTCAGAGCAATTGGCTGCAAATCCAATTATTAATTTATCAGGCATAGGGTCTGCTACCATGACTCCTCTAACTGGAACAACTACGTCTGGAATTACTATAACAGGCAGCTCTCTCTGGAATAGTGGCGAACCTAACAATTCCAATTCAGGTACTGAAAAATATGGTATGATTCAAGACAATGGTGGTTGGGGATTAAATGATTCGACTCCATCTCATCAAACCGTTCATGTCCTTGAAATAAATTCAACTGATATAACATCAATTTCTGGTTATAATTTCCTAGGTACATTTAATAACCATAATTATTTTCAATCAACGGGTAGAGCTACCTGGGAGAACTCAAAAAATCAAGCAATTTCTTCAGGAGGATATTTATCTGTTATTAATAGCACTGCTGAGTATAATTTCTTAGTTGCACAAACCTATTCAAATGTAAATATCGGAATATGGATTGGTCTTTATCAAGACACTTTAGATGCTAATTATTCTGAACCTGCAGGTGGCTGGAAATGGGTGAATCAAAATGATTATGGATATAAATATATTCTTACTGGTTCTAACTCTGTCGCGACCACAACTGCTACAGTTTCAGCAACGGATATCAATGGAAATGCTTATTCTGGATCTGAAAGTATAACATTTAACTTTGATTATAGCAACCCTCAAGTATCATCAAGTAATATTTCAACAGATAATCTTACAGTTAGTTTAACATTTAGCGAAGCTGTATATACTGAATTAATTAGTGGTCAAGGATCTAATACTCTTACGACTTCAGATTTTCAGATTTCAATCTCTGGGAATACCAGTATTACCTTAGGATCTAGTTCTCCAACGGCAGTAAGTGTTTCAGGTAATGTTTATGCTTTATCAGTATCATTAACTGGTTTTGCTTCTGGACAAGAAACTCTAACAATTACAATACCTAATAATTCAGTTTATGATATTGCTGGAAATGGAAACTCTAATACTGTTATAAATATTGGTTTAAACAATAACCTTCTAGTTTATTATGATTTCTCAAATCCAAACTCATACAATGGGCAAGCTACTTCTAATAGCAATAATACTGTAGAGGACTTAAGTGGAAATAACTATGATGGTGTTATTAAAGGAATCGATCAAGTGTATTACGATTCATATCAAGACGCCATGTATTTTAGTGGTAATGATGGTGGAGGTGATGGAGTGGCTATAAAAACATTAAACTATGTTAATAGTAGTTCTGATCAGCTTAATGAACTAAGTCTTCTTGCTCGAGTAAAATTAAAAACTGGTGTATTAGACCGTGGGAGAGATCAAAGAATTATTTTTACTATGGATAGATCTGAAAACTTTAGATTTTCAGTAGGTTCAGATTATATTGAGGCAGCAAAAGGTAAATTAGCATTTCATTTTAATGTTAATGGAACAGTTTATGACACTTATGCTGTAAGTCAAACATTAGATTTAAGAGATGAAAAATGGCATACAGTCGGAGTTACTTTTAAAGCAAATGTTGCAGGAGGATTAAAATATTATGTAGACGGGGTCCTAGTTTACCAACATTCTGGAACTTTTGGTCCAATTGGAAGTGAAAATGCAGGGCCTTCACCAAGGTATGGATGGGTTGGTACAGGAAGTGAATCTGGATCAGAAGGAAGTAGTACAGGGCCAAGCCATCTGTTTTATGGTTATATGCAAGGTGTAAAATATTATAACAAAGAGCTTTCTGCTAATCAGCTTAATATCCCCGAGACTAGTCCTCCAAATGTAGTTTTATCAGATACGGAATCTGATAATATAGTTAAAGGATCAGATACAGTTACGATAACTGCTACATTTAATGAAGCGATGAGCTCCGCTCCTACTATAAACATTTCTAATCAGGTGACTAATGCTGCAATGACTGTTTCCGTTACTAATAATATATGGTATTATAATTGGACTGTCACTAGTCAATATAGCGGCCTTGCTACAGCTACTGTTTCTGGAACAGATCTTTCAGGAAATGCTTATGCAGGAACTGAAAGTATAACTTTTACAGTTGATAATACAGGGCCAAGTGTAGGTCTTTCTCAGACGCATCCTGATCAAGTTGTATCAGATGTTGATACTGTTGCTTTAACTGCCACATTTAATGAATCTCTAAGTTCTACTCCAACTATATTTATAACTGGTCTAATGAGTGAAACATTAATGACTGCAACTTCTACTCCTACTGTTTGGACTTATAATTGGAATGTCCCTGGTGTCGCTTCAGTTACCACTGGAGACTTTAGCCTTTCAGTATCTGCCACAGATATTGTAGGTAACCTAGCCACTATGACTAACAGTGTTACATTTACTATAGATAATGTAAAGCCTAAATTTAGCTCTGCTGCAATTAATACTAATCAAAATGAAATAACGTTAAGTTTTACTGAAAATGTTTACTCGACCTATTCTAATTCCTCAGCCTCAGGCTCATTAGATGTTAATGATTTTGTTTATTCTATTTCTGGCGGAACAGCCACATTATCAAGCACCACTCCTTCTAGTATTTCGATTGATTCCAATTCTTCTATAAAACTAGGTGTTGAATTAAATGGAGTCCCTGATGGAAACGAAATAATAACTATTGATGCAGCTGGCTCAACCGCTATTTATGATATAGCTGGAAATGCCGCTTCAGCAGCTGCAGGTTATCTGATAGGGCCTAATAAAGGTTGGACAGCTTCTCAAGGATCTTTTCAAAATTTTTCTGGAAGTTCAGGAAATAAACCTTATATGGGAGAAAATAACTTAATTTTTGCTTATACAGATAATACGTCTGTCTATAAAACTTTTGATATTCCCACAGGTGTAACTACAATAACATTAAGTGTTGATTACTTTAAAAATTATAGTGCTGATACAGGTAAGGTCGTTGTAAAATGGTACAATGGAAACAATTATACTAATTACTCAAATACCTCTGGTACACTTACCGCAAATGCTGATGGAAATTTCACGCAAAGCTGGGCGATACCTATGGCTATTGATGTTAATAACAGGAAGGTCCTAGTGGAATTACATCAGCTTAATGAAGCTGAATATTGGGCAGGAAATTATGGAATGAAGTACAGAAACCTGAAAATTTATGGAGTTGATGGCGGTTCAGATACAGGTCAAACAAGCAATACTGTAACCCTTACAAATGTTAAACCAAAATTTACTTCCACAACTGCTGCTAGTAACAATTCTTCTGTAACTATTGTTTTCAGTGAAGATGTTAGACCCTTTTCTGGTCAAAGCGCTATAGATGCAGGAGATTTTGAACTTTCTATTAGTGGAGGATCTGCAACTCTTTCTTCAAAAACGCCTTCATCATTTACAGCGACTAATTCAAAAACTTATATACTAGGGTTACCTCTATCCTCTGCGGCTAATGGCTCTGAAATATTAACTGTAAAAACTCTTTCAAATTCTGTAATTGATTCTTCCGAACAGCAGGTTGATTATTCTCTAGCTCAATCAAACACGATTCAATTAAATGATAAAGCAGGCCCTGTGATTATGGAGTCTGTGCTTCAAAAAAGAAATAAATATATTGACCTAACATTTAATGAAGGAGTCTATGCTGATACATCATCATCTACAGGCCTTTCAACATCGACACTTAGTTTGACTCAAACTAATGGAGCTGATATTGGCTTATCTATTATTGGTGTTAAGGCTGCAAATAATGAAGATATAAATTCTGCAGGAACATTATCTGGAGGGGAAACTACAATTCGAGTCTTTTTAACTTCTACCAACTCTCCTACTGGAAATGAAGTTTATACAATTTCGGCTACTAATTCTTCCTCAATTTATGATGTTTTAGCTAATAATATGTTAGTTAATCAGAGTAACAATCAGTTTACTTTAAACCCACCGGTATCAGGACCACCATCACTAATATTATCTAAAATTGAAGCTGCTCCTAAAACTATTGTAATTTCAAATCCAGCTTCCATAAAAATAGCTAATGTACCTATTACCGCTGATTTATCTAATGGAATTAATTCAGAAAATCAGACTCCTATTGAAAGTAGAATAAATACTGTGGGGCCTAATGTTGACTTATCAAAAATTGGATCAGAATTTCAGGCTGTGGAAACAGATAATCCTAGAGCTTCAACTATTACTGTTCAAGCAGTGGATAGTTTAGGGCAAAAATTTAATCAAGGAGGGGCATCAGTAAAAATATTTTATTTCCTTTTTGGAAATAGAGTTAATCTTGAAACAAAAGATAATAATGATGGTACATATTCTGCTGAATTTAACCCAGGATTTATTGGAGAAAGTCTAAATATTCCTTTTGGATTTATACTATACGATAAAGTCGCTAAAGAAAAAACTCAAGTTTCTGTATTAACTGACTCTGATGGGGATGGGATTTCTGACACTTTTGACCTTTGCCCTTTTACTGAATATGGAACACCTGTCAATAAAGATGGTTGTGCACTTGATCAAACTGATAAAGACAAAGATGGTATATATGATAATTTTGATGTATGCCCTAACACACCTGAGGGAGAAAAAGTTGATTTAAATGGATGTTCTGACTCAGAAAGAGATACTGATGAAGATGGTGTTGTTGATTTAGATGATAATTGTCCAGAAGAATATAATCCTAAACAAGAAGATAAAGATGGTGATGGTATTGGAGATGTTTGTGATACAGAAAATCCTTTACCTGAGTTAAAAACCAATCAGATTAAATTTGTTCAACTTCCAAAAAACAAGTCTTCAGTTGGTAGAATAACAGCAGTTGATCCTGAAGGGGAAACATTAAACTTTAGTTTAAATCCTAATTCTAAATTTGTAAATGTATTAGATGTAAATTCTTTAGGTGAAGTTATTGTAATATCTGGGGATCTATTAGAATTTAAATCGTCATACAACAATTCTGATTTAGAAATTATAATTGATGATGGTACAAATCAATTAAAAGTTTCCGTTAAAGTAGTAATTGAAGATCAACCAAGACCACCAGAAATCTTTGTTACGCTCCTTCCTGTTAGAGAAGATGCCCAAGCTGGAGTTACTGTGGCTATAATTGAAGCTGAAGATCCTATGGGTGGAGAAATTCTCTCGCTAACTTTTGAAAATCCAACAGGAGTATTTGAATGGTTACCAACAGTAGAAGGAAATAGTGGAATAGTAAAACTTACAGGAGCGCTTGATTTTGAAGAACAAGAATCTCATCCAATTATTATAACAGCTGTTGGAGAAGAATTAACAGGAGTGTTCCAAGATGAAATACCAGTAGAAGATATTCCAAATGCTGTTTATACTGGAAGATTCTCCCTTGCTGTTTTCCCTGTTCAAAATCAAACACTAGGAGCAAAAGTTGATCATACTAGATATCACAACCCTTTCAACAAAAGTGTAGGTAAATGGAAAATTAAAAAGAAAATTTCTGGAGGTGCTGATAGAGCATTATTTGAAATTAAAACAAAATCTACTGAACCTGAAATAAACCAAAAAACACCTCAAGATGAGAATGAATCTTATTTAGCATTTATAAATCCTCCTGATTTTAATAATCCTCAGGATCATAATAAGGATAATGTTTACGAAGTTGAAGTTGATTTTATAAATTCTGAAGATGGGGCCGTTGAAGTACCAGTAGTTGTAACTCAAACTCAAATTCAAGTTCCTGAAGGTGCTCCAGTTGCACTTGAGCTTCAATCTACTCCTGCTTTGCCTACAGATGATACTGATGGTGATGGTGTTGCTGATATAATTGATAACAGTCCTTTAGTTTCAAATCCCGACCAAATTGATGAAGACGGAGATGGTGAAGGAGATGTTTCAGATGATTTTGATCATGATGGCGTTTGGAATCCATATGATGTATGTGCTGATACTCCTCTAGGAGAAGTTGTTAATATGGAGGGATGTGTCTTGTTTTATATCCCTGGTCAAAACTTTAATATTTCAAAAACAGAGAAATGTGCAGGGACTAACCAAATAAACCTTACTGTAGAAGACACTTCTTATACTTATAATGTAAATGTTGCAGGAGCTGTAAACTCTAATTATAGCTTCTCAAGTAGCAATTGGTCTTTAGATAATTTATCAGCTGGAGATTATAATATTTGTGTTACTGTTGATGGTGTAGACCCTACTATGTTTGAAAGGTGTTTTAAAGTAAATATTCAAGAGCCTTCTCCATTATCTGTTTTTGCTATGGCTAATGATTTAGAAAATAAAGTTTCTTTCAATCTTTCTGGTGGTTCAGTCTATAATATTACTCATAACGGTAAAACAACACAAACCTCAAAATCAAACCATACTCTGAGTCTAAAAAGAGGTGTAAATAGAGTTACTATAACAACAGGTGTTGAATGTCAAGGAATTTTCGAAGCGACTTATCTAAATTCTAATGAAGTAAAATTCTCACCTAATCCATTTAATGAGTTTATTAGCATATACGTTGGAGGAGAAGATCGAGATATAAAAGTTGAGGTTCATGCTACAGATGGAAGGTTAATATATACTGAAAATTGTGTTTTAGATAATTATTCAAGAACTTTAGAAATAAATACTGGTGAGTTCAAACAAGGAACTTACTATATTAAAGTTAAAGGAGAAAACACAGATCAGTCATTTAAAGCAATAAAATATTGATTATGAAAAAACATCTAATCTATATAATATTATCCCTGAGTGTTTTAATTCAAATCCATTGTAGTAATGAATCTGGACCTAAAGATCCTTTAGCACCTAACCTTATTTCACCAAATAATAATGAAGCTTGTCTTGATGGAAGTATTGTAAATGATAGTCAAAGTAGTGTTGACTTTCAGTGGAGTGTATCAGAAAATGCTGTTAGTTATGAAGTTGTAGTTAATAATCTAGCTAACCAAACTTCTCAAATATATGGAAGTGGAACTAATCAGCTTAATATTACTCTAACTAATGCTGAACCTTACTCATGGTTTGTAAATGCTCTAGGAGAAGATGGAACAACTCCTGCTTCAAGTCAAACGTGGAAATTTTATTTGGCTGGTAAAAATGTTATTAATTATGCTCCTTTCCCACCAGAATTATTAAGCCCTAGATCTGGTGGAAATTTAACCCCTGTTAATGGAATCGTATTATTAAGTTGGAATTGTACTGATGTTGACAATGACCTTGAGTCTTTTGAAGTTTATCTTGACAACTCAAATGGAACAACATTACTTAAAACAATTCCATACGAAACACTTACTACTGAAATTGAAGTGGAAGTAGAAGGCAAGAAAGATTATTATTGGAAAATAATTGCTATAGATACTAACGGAAATTCTAGTAGTTCTGGTGTTTATGGTTTTAGAACTAATTAATTTTCTTACAAGAATTTTTAAAAATAATATATATAGATAATTTTTATTTATTTTTATGATTAGATTCACTATTCTAATCATAAACATGAAATCAAAAAATTCAAGCAATTATAAATCAAGAAGAAATTTTCTAAAAAAAAGTTTAGTAGCCTCATCTATTTTCATAGTCCCTAGAAATGTTCTAGGAGGTAAGGGATATATAGCTCCTAGTGATCAATTAAATCTTGCTGCGATAGGCTCAGGTGGTAAAGGGGCTAGTGATATTAGACTTGCTTCTGTAAAAGGAAGGGAAAAGGTTGTCGCTCTTTGTGATGTTGACTTTTCAGGAAGCGCAAAAAGTTCTGTAAAAAAATTCCCTAAAGCTAAAAAATATGCTGATTATAGAGTTATGCTAGATAAAGAAAAGAATATCGATGCGGTAACAATATCAACACCTGATCATGTACATGCACCTGCAGGAGTTTTTGCTATGGAAAGAGGTAAACATGTTTATATCCAAAAACCAATGGCTCATAATATTAGAGAGACTAGAATCTTAACTGAAATGGCTAGAAAACAAAAAGTTGTAACTCAAATGGGAAATCAGGGTGGCTCTAATCCTTATTTAAATATGGTTCAAAATTGGATTGATAATGGTTCTATTGGTAAAGTTTCTGAAGTTAAAATATGGACAAATAGACCCGTTTGGCCTCAAGGAATTAAAATGCCTAATCCTGATGCAACTAAGAAACCTGAAGCTCTTAATTGGGATTTATGGCTAGGTCCTGCTCCATTAAAACCTTATACTCCCAAAATGCATCCTTTCAATTGGAGAGGATGGTGGGATTATGGAACAGGTGCACTAGGTGATGTTGGTTGTCATTTAATTGATATTCCATTTCGAACACTTAATTTAAAGTATCCTACTGATGCAGAATGCAGTGTTGGAAGTGTTTTTACTAAAATGTGGACACCTGATTATCATCCTGAAGGATGCCCTCCTTCTTCATTAATTACTATAAATTTTAAAGCTACTAATAAAAGTAAATCTCCTATTAAAATGACTTGGAGTGATGGAGGGATAAGACCTCCTCATCCTGATATAATTCCTGCTAATAGTGATATTGGTGGAACAAATAGTGAAAATGGGGTTTTATTTATTGGAGATAAAGGAATAATTTCAACTAATATTAATGATAGTTCTCCTTTGATGCCTAAATTATATCTATATGATGGAACTACTGAATTTGGCCCTGAAAATGAAAGAGGACCATTATTTCCTGAGCCTGAATACGGTCATCAACACAAATGGGTTGATGCTTGTAAAGCAGGCTTTAATAGTAAAGAACACAAAAATCTAACCTGTTCATTTGATTATGCAGGACCAATGACTGAAACTGTTTTAATGGGTAATTTAGCAATTAGAAGTTTTATGCTTAGAAAAGAAATTGGAAGAAGAACTGATTATTTTGCTAGAAAAAAATTATTATGGGATGGTGATAGTATGAAAATTACAAATATTGATGAAGCAAATCAATTTGTAACTCGAGATTATCGAGAAGGATGGAAAGTGTAATTTAAAAAGTTTTTCGAAAGAATTTAAATTCTATTTTGGTTGTAATCTTTAATAGAATAAATAATCTATAATATTTTGATTAAAAAAAATAAAACTGTTTTATCATCAGCTCTTGTAGATAAAAAATTTATTTTTCCATTTATACTTGTTACCTCATTATTTGCTCTATGGGGCTTTGCTAATGCTGTCACTGATCCAATGGTTAATGCTTTTAAAAAAGTCCTTGAATTATCAAATAGTGAAGCAGCTTGGGTTCAAATGGCTTTTTATGGTGGATATTTTTCAATGGCTTTACCTGCAGCAATTTTTATTAGAAAATTCAATTATAAAAAAGGTATTCAATTAGGATTAATCTTATATGCTATAGGAGCATTAATGTTCTATCCGGCGGCAATAACTGAAAAATTTTGGTTCTTTTGTTTGGGCTTATACGTACTTACGTTTGGATTAGCTTTTTTAGAGACTACAGCTAACCCTTATGTTCTTGCTATGGGAGACAAATCAACAGCAACAAGAAGATTAAACCTTGCACAAGTTTTTAATCCAGTTGGTTTACTTATTGGATTATTAATTGCCCAACAATTTGTTTTAAAAAATCTTAAATCAGATGATATAAGTTCTTTTGAAAATTTAGATATAGCACAAAAACTTTTAATAAAAACTTCTGATTTAATAGTAATTAGAGATCCTTATGTAATTTTAGGTATAATAGTTTTAATCTTCTTTACAATAATCAGTATTGTAAAAATGCCTCAATTCAAAGAGGGTGATAAAGATTTTTCAATTCAAAAAACATTATCAAAACTGCTTTCAAGAAAGATGTATCGTCTAGGAGTTTTAGCACAAGCTTTTTATGTAGGAGCTCAAATTATGTGTTGGACATATATTTATCAATATTCTGAAGGTAAAGGAATTAATAGCGTATCAGCAGCTAATTTTCAGTTTTTTGCATTTATTTTATTTTTGTTTGGAAGAATTTTTGGAACATATCTTCTAAAAAGTTTTAATGCTGAATTTCTTTTAAAAGTTTTTTCTTTTTTTTCTGGAGTTTTAATAATTATAACCATTTTTAGCACTAACATATATGGTCTATATAGTCTAGTGGGAGTTTCTTTTTTCATGTCACTAATGTTTCCTACTATTTACGCTCAAACACTAAAAGGACTAAGTGAATCAGACACAAAAATAGGTGCTTCTGGACTTGTTATGGCGATCGTTGGTGGAGCTCTTATGCCTAAATTACAAGGATTTATTATAGATTTTGGAGGACCAGGAGTAGATGATATAAAAATTTTAGGAGTAAACGAGGTTAACTTCTCATTTATACTTCCTCTAATCAGTTTTTCTTATATATACTTTTATGGAAAAGTTTTAAATAAAAATTAAAGTTTTCTATACCAAATATTTCTATAACTGACTAAATTACCATGGTCTTGAATTTTTAAAGTCTTTTTAGGAAAATCTGTCATTTTAGTTTTTGGAGGACCAATATATTCAGTGGTACCTATAATTTCAATATTATTTTGAACTAATATTCCATTATGAAAAACAGTTAATCTTCCTGACCTTATTTTTTCTCCATTATTGTCATATAAAGGTTCCATAAATATAATATCATATTCTTGCCATTGTCCGGGAGGTCTTGATGCATTAACAAGAGGAGCATACTGCTTATATAATGATCCTGCTTGACCATTAGAATATGTTCTATTATTATAACTATCTAAAACCTGAATCTCATATCTGCTTTGAAAATAAATTCCACTATTACCTCTTCCTTGACCAGAACTAACTATTTTTTCAGGAGTTTTCCATTCAATATGTAATTGAATGGAACCATGTTCATCTTTTGTTTCAATAGTTCCTTTACCTGGTAATACTGTCATAGACCCATCATTGTTAATAGTCCATTGAGCTGGTTTGTTTTTTCCCAAAATTCTCCAACCTTTAAAAATTCTAGATGATGTTTTCCATTTTGAAAGATCTTTACCATTAAATAAAACTATAGCATCACTTGGCGGTTGATTATTTATTCCTGGATTAATAATCATTGGCTCAGGATCCCAAATTTCAGTATCTTCAGGTTTATATTGAGAATTAATTTTAATAAAAGAAACTAAACAAAATATTAAAATGATATTTTTTACAAAGTAATGATTCATAA
>Ga0208277_1001992_pt1 | contig 11782 bp, 10 predicted proteins | sample ETNtaG_5_FD_185782 | JGI IMG/M metagenome (GOLD analysis project Ga0208277, IMG submission 185782) | Marine microbial and viral communities from oxygen minimum zone, Eastern Pacific Ocean - ETNP201406SV205 (SPAdes) (version 2) | ecosystem: Environmental > Aquatic > Marine > Oceanic ...
GGTGCAAATGGTACAAGACCCTCATCCAAATTAACAATTTGGACATACTTTTTTGCAAAGTATACAGGATTCTTTTTACATTTAATAAATTCAGAAATCTGGTCAGCAGTAAATTCAACTGGGGTGTTTGCCTTTTTTAAATTAGGATTACCCAGATAGATATCATCAGATGGCATATTTAACTCCTATTGTTTCCCTGCAAACATCAATGGTTTTGTAGGATCTCTTGGTACTGGATTAAAGTATAGCACAATTCCACCAGGATATATCTTTTGGATTTCTGCTACAACTTCTGATTTAGTTGGTCTTGAAAACTTACTAAAGAACATATGAGTAGTAACAGTTCTTCCTCTCCAGTTAGAAATTATACAATAAGTCTTACCTCTTTCCTGAAGACGAAGATATGACTCATAAGTAAATGTCTTCTTCTTAATCTTAGTATCATTCTCACCAGTTCTACCTGGTTTCATTGTTCCTGCGGTAAATCTTTTAACGTTTTTACCACCACTGTCTTTGCCAAGTCCTCCTTTTCTCGTTGCACTAACAGTGCCAGTCTTCTTCGTCTGAGTAAGAACTGCATCTTGTCCATACTTTTTACCAAGTGCTTTTACTGCTTTTTTAAATTTCCTTTTACCTTTTTTACCAGATGTGACAACATGGCTACGTTCTTTAACCTTAGTTACTTTACCAGTCTTATCATCTTTCTCATCCCATCTACCTTGTACTTTAGTAGCACCAGGAAGACCCTTGCCACGAATATCTTTATCTAATTGCTTAGCTCTTGCCTTGTTCTCTTTTTTTGATTTATCGCCACGACTTCCAGAGATGATTGCCATCCCTCCTTTATCAGATTTTGATTTAATTCTACTTAAACTACTCTCATCAATCTTATATTCATCTTGTATATCATCAGGTACGAAATCTGATACTGTTGATTTGTGAACTTTTCTTTGTAGCAATCTTTTTGCCCTTGCACCAGCATCCATCGCCTTTTGAGGTTTTCTTTCTTCCTCTTTCTTCTTTATGACCTTCTTCATCGCATCCGATGCGGCCTTTTTAAATCCTGAAAAAGTCTTCATTCTGATTCTTCTTCTACAGTATTATTTAGAACACCTTTCTTTAGTAACTTAGAAAGTTCAGAAGTAGACCCAACAAACAGTGCATTATTGACAGTAGATGGACCTTTTGCCTTTTCTTCTTTATTGAGTTCCTTCATCTTAGTTTGAAGGTCAATTAACTTATCAGTCGTATCACCAACACTCTTGATTATTTGTCCAGCAACTTCATATGATCTTGCTTGTTGACCACCTTCTGCTACTTCAAGAATACCATTAAGTGCTTCTTGACCTTTTTCAATTAAAGAATATAAGTTACCTCTAGTGTACTCATAATCCTTTTGAATTTGCTCACTAACATCTGGTAGTTGGTCTTTTCTTTTGACACAACCATTCTCTGGAGTATTGGATACTTCAATATCTAAAGCATCATTTATTTCTTCATATTTGCTCATACATCAATCCCCTTAGATGGGCTATAAGTTCTACCATCATCAAATTCATAACGATACTCTGTGAATCCAAAGTCGTCACCCATTTCGATGAGTGCATCATCAGCATCATTAACTGCATTTATTGGATCGTTATTAGTATGAGAAATTGCAGAAGTTCTATCTTCACCTCTTCTCACGGTAAGTTTATTAGCATTAATCTCTTTAATATACATCATTTCGTCACCAATTGCAATATATGAATCAACTACAAGACTAGAAACATCAGTAACTAAGAACTTACGTGTACCTGCAGTAATGTCTTCTGCAAGTTTAGAAACCGCATCATCATTATAATCTTTAAGTGCTCTTGGTTCAGCAACGTATCTAAGTTGTCTGGATGCTGCTGTTCTATTTGCAGTATCAGTTGCATAATCAACTTGAACCTTCTTAATGATACCCTCTGAATGATCTGCAACAGGGCCAAAGAGATAAGTCTTAGCAGTGAAATCTAATGTGTATATGATAACTCTTTTCTCATCCATCCCACTATCATAATTATCTTGGAATGAAACATTTTCCAATACCATAGGAATATCTCTTTTCTCTCCAATTGACTTAACCAAATCCACTGTCAAATTGAATGATGGTTGGAAAAATGGAAGTATCTGCTCAATGATCTGTAGAGAATCTTCATTATATTGAGTCATTGCATATAACTTAAATCCCAAATTATATGGAACAGGCATGAATACCTTTCTAGCTTGCTTATTATCTTCAGTAGTAAATGCTTTGAAGGTTTGCATAGTTGAAACCTTTCTCTGATTATCATAAGAAATGCTATCCATCTCAAATGCTAATCTAGGTAATGTTATTGCTACTCTTTGTCTTGGATCAGGTTTCTGCTCTAATCTTGCTAAGAACTTTTCAGTAGGCCCATAAGCAATAGGAACTTTCACCGAAGAATAAGAATCTCCAGATTGAGTTTTATGTTTAATTTCAATATTGTTGAATAGAGTACCAAAGGCAATAATAGTCCTTCTAATAATCTCATGATAATAATACGTTCCTAACATATCAAGTCCTCGTTATATTTTATTTAGAAATCACCAAAGGGATTATCTTCAGTAAAGTCTAGAATTGCATCTGCTTCTGACTCTACAAGAATGTTTTCTGCATAGTTATCATACTCATCATCACCAGATTTACTGAATATCTTATATTCAGAATCTGAACCATTTTGAGTAGTTCCAATACCAACAACACTCTCTCCAATTGCAAATCCACTTCCATTGATATTGGTTACCTTAAGAACCCTTTCGTCACGATCCCAATTTGCAACCTCTGCAGTAGTTCCAGTTAACTTACCTGTTACTTGTTCCTTGAAGAGATAATCTCCAGTTGAGAGTCCAGCAAGAATAGGAGCAGCTACTGTAATTGTTGGTGCAACTGTATATCCAGTACCTGCATTTGTGAATCTAATAGAATTAAGTTCACCAAGTGTATTGACGTATGCAACAGCAAGTGCGGTTGAACCTATTCCAATACTGGTATCCAATCCAACAGGATTGATGGTAACTTTTGGATTACCAATGTAACTCTTACCTGGATCAAGTATAGTTGGGGCAGATACAGAACCTTGACTAATTATAGCAGTAGCACCAGCACCCTGACCAAATGCATTCTGACTTCTGATAGTAATTGTTGGTACTACAGTATATCCATAACCTGGATTAGTTATTTCAATTCTATCAATAGAATTCCCAACCTGACCACTACGACTTGTCATAATTGCTACAGCAGTAGCATTTGTAAACCCACTTGGTGCAGTAGCAATACCAATCAATGGTGGAACAGTATATCCAGTACCATCATTGATAAGGTCAATCTGACTAACAGAATATTTACCAGGAGTACCACTAGCATTAGATGCTAATTGTATAGTAACATTGGCAGTTGATGCACCAAGACCAACCATAGTCAATCTTTGTGTATATCCAAACTCTACTGCAGCCTCATCAACTTCAGCAATACTTGTATCAATATTTTCATCAAGAGCATAATCCATAACCTCACAACTTAAGGTATAAACATATAGATTATTCAATTGATAGAATGGTTTCTTTGCCTCAACATACTTAATCTCAAACATAGTATTGTCGAGAGGTAAGTATATTAAATCACCTTCTTCAGGTCGTGTTGTTACTTCTACATCACTTCCTAGAAATGGACTAACAAAATCCTCATATCTTTCCTTTGATATAGCAAAAGTTACAGCATCTGTTGTCTGAACTCCAAATTTAGATAGTATATCTCCTTGCCCCTCAAATCCCTCATAATTTAACAAATATGCTTCTATGCGATAAGCATCATCAAAAGTAGATGCTACCACTTCTTTTAATATGGTTTTCTTATTGACTATCTTTCTTGGGAGATATATTATATCTTGCCCATAAAACTTTAGCTGCTCATTTATGAGATCTTGTATTAATCTCTGTTCGCTTGCTGACCCTTGAAGGAAATACGGAGAAAGTGGCATAACATTATCCTATCATATCCATAGGTGGCAATTCGTACTCCGTCTTGAGTTCTTCAACGAGTGCTTCTATTTCTATTACTGCATCATCATAAAGTTGTCTTCCATTGAGTTGAACACCACCTGGCATTAAAACTCCTTGGAACTTAATAAGGTTCTGACCCCATTGTTTCTTAATTGTAGCAGTTAGATATCTCTTTAACCACCAATCATTAAAAACTGAATCAAAATTTGCAGGATTTACTGCTCTCTGACAATCAAGAACAATGTACTGATCTTCAGTGAATTCTTTCCAATCAATATCCAAATAAAGTCTGTGTTGTCTACAATTAAATCTAATCTGAGTATCTGGAGTGATAAGTCTACTTAAATCTTCTAAGTAGGTTTTTGTCATTGTATAATTCATCAAATCAAGTGCTCCATAATAATAAAGATCATTGAGAAATAATTGATACTTAAGATTGAACAATCCACTAGATATAGTGCTATTATCCATCTTAAAGACTTGATTCACACCAACAACATGATCTGGTAATTGTAGGAAATTATTATTTTCTTCCCATGCAACTGTAGTGACACCAATACCAGCTGGTTGACCAAGAGTCATTGAACTAGCAGTAGTGGTAGTTATTCCAGCACTATTAGTACCTTCTAGAATTGCTTTTTCTTCTGGTGTTATCTTATGCTTTAGAAAAACTCTTTCTATACCATTATAATGCCTTTCATTAAAATATTGAATAGCATCATCCATAAGATCTTCAATTTGATCATCATCTATATTAATTTCAAGCACAGGAAATCCAAGTCTTCGTAGACAGTATTCCTTCAGTTGAGATCTTCCTGATACAGCATGTCCTACCATAATCTTACCTCAATTTTCGTTGCTGGTTTCATCATCGTTTTCTTCTTGTAGATCTTGAACTACTTTTTGTAATTGTGCATAATCTTGGGTTAAAGATTCTAATTTAGATTCTAATAAAACATTTTGATTAATCACTTCAGAAAGTCTCCTATGATAATTTCTGACTAAGATATTCACATCAACTTCACTATTCATTTAGAAAGTTCCTCCATCTAGAGTTGTTGTCCACTTGGGTATGCCAGCTGCATTTGTTGTTAAAACAAAGTTAGAAGTACTTATACCAGCATTGGTACTTGCAGCACCAACCATTTTACCAGTAGTATCGAAATAAACGATACCATTACCTACTGCATCAAAATCACCTGACTGGAAATAGATTCCTTTGATATCTAGGAAACCTCTTGTACCAGTAACCACATTAGCAGTAATTGTAGCATCAGGAATATAAGTTAATGACCTTTGAGGTGCATTACTACTTTCTCCTGCACTATCATTGTAACCGAAGAAACCAGTTTTGTTAGCAGCAGTTCCACTAGACTCATTATAATTGAATGAAATACCACGGTCAGTATTAGTATCATATGCATGAGTAACTGTAATCTGACTTCCAGTAGCAATACCAGCTGTAGTTGTTCCAGTAAATGTAAGTACCTTTGTAGTGCTATTGTAAGCAGTAACAGTAGTTACACCAGAGTTTGGAAGACCAGTAGCAGCAATAATATCACCAGTATTGATGCCAACTGTTCTATCGACAGTCATTGTCGATACACCAGAGGCAACATTATATGTCATAACAGTCAACTCACTTGTGACATCACCAATATTCATTATTGGATCATTCAGAGTTGATGTAGTAGAATTAACAGTAGTTGTAGTACCGTCTACTTGTAAACTACCCTTAACAATAACCAAACCTTCACTACTCAATCCATCGGGATATGGGTCAATGTATAATGTATTACCACCACCAGATCTGGTAGAAATAACATTGGATGAAATACCAACATTATCAAACCATATTTTAGTATTTTTATAATTCCAAGGAACTCCTTCTACAACTACTTCATTAGTTGGTAGATCATAACGAATAGTTGCATCTTCACCAGTACCAAAACTTAACTTCTTATTATCTTCAAGATTTACAGTACCAGTACCATTTGTTCTAAGTATAAGATCAGCATCAGCTGCATTGGTTGATACTACATTATCATCAAAGGTTAGTTGATCAACACCCCAAAAATCAACTCTTGGCATGTTGGCAATATTACCTGCACCACCTGGATTACCTGCACTTTCCCTATTCATTACGGGAATGAATCCATTAGAAAGTCTAGTACTATCTGCGTTTCTACCTTCTCTTATTTCTCCTGGTTTATTATATCTTATTAAATCTGTATAATACTTACCACCAACTTCTATTGGATCGGGATTGGGTGTGTTATTGTCACCAGCAAACAATCGTCCACCAAAGGTTCCGTGTGTTGCTAAACCGACGGTGACTGCTAATTCACCATAATTGATTGTAGACGGTGCTGCGGTTCCCGTAGATCGCTTTACCCTAATAATACTTGCCATGGCTAGAAGCTACCTCCGTTGATGTTCAAATTCTGTGTATTGCCTGGTGTTAACTCTAAAGTGGCCTCCCACTTTGATGTCGAAGAATTGTAAACTAGCACCATACCATTACTTAATCCACCTGAAATGTCAATGTCACTTAATGCTCCTAAAGTTCCACCAGCACCACCAAGTGATGATACAACCTTAATTGCTTCGTTTGACCCAACTCTTACTTTAATATCTGCCATATTGTTTAACCTGTAGTAACACCAGCAGTAACAAGAGCACTCCCTTCAACAACCCTAGTTTTAAGTGAACCACTATTCAATAAAATATCATAACTATATCTACCTGGTTTTAAATCGGGTGTTATTGAAGATCCTAATGATATTTTCAATTGTCCTTGAGTCCTATTTGGGAAAGAACAAGTAAATGTGCAGGTATTTAATAACGATTGAGGGTGCTTCTTCAATACAGAAGTAGCAGTGTAACCTGTCAAATCCAAAGGAGCATTAGCACTATTCTCAAGGTTATAAGTCTGATTAAAATCAGCACCTTGGTCTATTACTATATTACTAACATATGCTGCCATTAGTATTCAGTTAGAGTCTATCTTGATGTATTTATAATTCAATTACGTACCATTGTTTTAAGAAGGGATTTTATTTCCTCCATATCACTTTTCAATGCATCCAAATCAGATTTCATAGTATCCAATTCGTTCCTTTCCATATATTTCTTCTTTGAAAGAGATATGAATTTATCAAATTCACTTTGATTTTGATTGACTATAGCATTACTATCCATGTCCCTAACTAAAGAGACATCGGACTTTACTTTTAAATATTCAGCCATTATGTAATTTCAAACGATCTTAGTGCAATTGCTCTAAAGTTCTTTAATCTTGGTGGATTTGCTTGGGTATTAGCAGTCATAACAACCTTAATCATAAATCCATTGAATTGTGGAGTATTTTCTGCTGTATACTTGTACTCACTAAATGCATTTAATGTAGTATTTGGATTTACAGTCTTATCAGATAATCCATTAGTATTGAATGGTATATAATTTTGTTGAACACCAACAGCATCATTTCTGTATAACTTATAGAATACACGGAACTCTGTCTCTGCATCTTTGTGACCATCAAACATGACCTGTATTGAGTTTGAAGGGAATTCTAAATTAATTCTCTTTGTCTCATATATGGCTGAGTTTGGATCCATTCCTGGAACTCTTGGTCTACTATCAGTAGTATAATCATTAACTTTATTGTCAATTAGGTTACTTATAAGAATGATATTTGCTGTTTCTAAATCTACAACTGGAGAAACATGCTCACTTCTAGTAGAAAGTGTCAATTCTAAACCGAATGATTTCTCATTATTAAGTATTCCATATTCATTAACTTTAGATGCCACAATTCTAGGATCATCCAAGTAATTCATTTTATTCAAAGCAACATTCTCGTATCCTTTATCGGTAAATGAAGCCTCATTTCCACTTATGCTAGTTCCAGATGTAGTCTTGATTCTAGCAGTAACATCAGTACCACTTGGAGTAATTGTATTAACTCTTGGATCAATGATCTCAAAAGGAATATTCTGAGATGCTTTTACTTGATCACCACCACCTGCTTTAGTTGTGAGGAATGGTTTTCTCTTATCTGCTAATTCAATATGGTAACTATTAAATGTCTTCTCTTTATCAGAAAGATCATGTTCTCTATTGATTTTCCTTAGAGAAACACCATCGAATTCATATTTTTCAACCACAGAACCAGATTGGTGGATGGACTTCAAACTACCATCAATTGCTCTACTTGCAGCAGTAATACTAATATCATTACTATTAATAGAAGTATAAGATAGAATTTCATTATCAATCTTAACATATCCAGTATTTGCTACTCCAATAGCACCACCTTCAAATGTTCCAAATAAAGATCCATCAGTCAAACTCATAGTTGTCGAATCATCTTCAACTTTTGCTGATAATGTTGTTGTTGGAACATCGCTCTTAAAGTCTTCGATCTTAACCTTATTCTGGCTTGAATGCATACCATGATTATGATGGTCAATTAGCAGTGTTGTACCATCTCTAACTGGATCATTATTAACATTAACACCTACACCAGGTAATACAGTATTTGCACCAGCAGTATTCGTGTAAGTTATTGCCTGACTATTAACAAACTGATCTGAAATATTGTCAACAATCAGTAAATCTGTCATAGTAACAACACCGACTACTGCTCTTATTCCACTACCAGTTGCTCCAAGTGGATTTACCATTAATAAATCACCAGGAGCATAACCTGAACCTCTACCTACAATAGTAATACCAGTAACAACACCACCTCCAACTGTAACCCTAGCCTCAGCACCTCCACCATAACCTGTAAGAGACGTAAACCCAATTCCAAGGAATGTACCATTAGTGAGTCCAATACCCGTTCCAGAGACATAATTAACAGCTGTTGCACCATGAGGACTTAGATCTCCACCATCAAGAGGTCCACCTTTTGCAAAAACTCTACCAGTATGGGTTACACCACTAACTGTTTGTCTAACCTCATTACCAAGAGTAATTGCAGTAGTTGTAGATGCAATAGAAACATTAGCTCTCTTAGAATATGCAAGTACAGGATTATCTCTTCTGATGTGTGCTGAATTCAATTCTGCATTATCTAATAATACGATAGAAGGTGTATTAGTTACAAATTTTGCTTTCTTAAGTGTAAACTTCAAGTCTTCTAATTGACTTGGAGTCCATGTTGAACTATTCTGTGATTTGAATAGTGAACCAAGATAAGGTTGAGTATTACTTATAGAATTGAGAAGTACATCCTCTTCACCCATTCTTGTGATATAAGTTAGATATTTTTCAGTCTCAGTAATCAATACGATAGCATATTCATGTCCAGTTTGTAAGTATACAGGTGTATCAAATTCAAATTCAGTTATAGCAGAAGCATCATCAGATACATTAACATTACTTGAATCTATTTCTGTTTGTCCAAATGGAAGAATGGTAGTAGTTGGAGAACCATCTCTCATTGTCCTTATCTGAACTGTTACTGGTGCTCTATTATCCTTAGTCTTGAAGTATAGATCACCACCAGTTATAAAGAGACCATCTGGATACTCATTCTGACTTACCATGAATGATTGAGCAAGAGGATCGTACCATCTAGTATGAGTACTAGTATCAGTTCTTATTACATCCTCAATAAGATTAGTTTCAATTCTAGTAACATCTTGCTGATTTCCAGTAAGTCTTCTATCAACAATAGGAGCCTTAATATTGATTGATTGCTCTTGAGTATTACTACGAGTACCAGAAGTAAAGTAAGTAGTCTCAGCTGAACTTCCACCAGCATCTAAGATATTAGCATTAACTGGACTTGTTGTAAGTCTAATTGTGCTTTCGCCAGTAGTAAACTTAGGATTACTTGCAACTTTAGGATCTGGTATATGTAAAGATATAACTATTGATCCTTTATCATCAGTCATTAGTGACAAATCACCAACTGTTGCTTCACCATTCCCAGATTTTGAAGCAAGTGGCATATCTTTTTTAACCCAACCAAGATGGTCTGGTTTTGTATGCATTGCAAGACCAGCAGTATCAATGTTCAGAATAGTACTTGAACTTGAATAAACCGTTGGAATAGATGCGTTATCATATGGACTAATAGTGTATTTTTCTCTAGGAGAATCAAATACTCCATCTTTATGATCACTTTGAGCAACTCTGAATAGAATACTTGCTACTCCAGGTACTCCAATGGTAGCATTTGCTGTCTGTACAATATCTCCTTTTTCAAATGACCCTCTAGTCATAGTTATTGGAAGAAGTTTAGGAGTACACCATTCGGTAACATTGGTGTTTTCCATAAAGACATAATACTTGGTATTTGGTTTTAACCTCTTACCTCTAATCTCAACGTTCCTCGTTCTAGTGTTATGGATAATTTCAGTACCAACAACCTTAGTTCCAAGATCAATTACTTCTTCACCAACTGCTAAGTTGAGATTTAGTTCTCTTTCAATACCACTTCTTTCAAATGTTTGAAGAACATCGTTTGAAGTTGTAGTTACTGTAGTAGTATCTTCTCTTCTTCCATGTCTATGAACTGATACGTCTCGATCAATTACCCTAGAAGCAACAGTTTCTTCACCAATTAATTCTCTACCACCCCATGTGATCTCATGACTGTTCCACATACTTGATGCCATTCCACCGTTCTCACGATCTTCTACACCCAACATCTCTGCAATTGCATTGAATGTTGAATCTATTCTGAATACATCAGGTGTTCCTAATGGAATTTCTTCAATCCAGAAATCTTGCTCTGGTTCTAGGACAAGTGATCCAGCATAGTTTGCAATATGGAAAGGATTTAAGTTTTCAGTTCTTGTTGCAAAAGGTTGACTAACAAAAGTCTCAGTCGAATAATCTATAAGTAATGCTGGGCCTTTTCTAATGATATTAGGGTCTGCAAAGTCATTTACCCATCTATAATCAGCACCAAGTGGATCTGCTTTACTACTGACAGTTTCAAATCCCAATCCTACATTTCTTTCAGTAGAACGAGGTCTACATTCACCTCTTTCTAAATCAAGGTCAAAATATGATTCACCAGTTAAATTGTGAACACCATGATCTCTAAAGTTATCTACAAAGAAACCAGACTTAAACTTATCTAATCCAGTATTTGGATCCTTAATTGATAGGTTCTTAGTATCAGTCTCAAGGAGAGAAAGTGTAGTATAGTCTTCAAGATTTCTAATTCTACTCTCAAGACTGTTGATATCCCTCATAGTATATCTCTTATGAGGAATAGTTCTTACAGTAACATCCTGTGTTGCATTATAAACATATGGTGGTAAGTTAAGAACTGCTACAGCAAATGCTTCATCATTTGGTAATGGTGTTCTTGGTGCATCTGATGGTTGTCCTTTCTTAACTTCAAACTTACCCTCTTTAGTTAAATAAAGTCTATCTACTCTACCCTGATAATACGTGTAATCAGCTACTACTGTTTTATTAGATACAACATTTTCCGAACCAGATGCATCAAATCTTCTGGAATAATAATTAAATGGAGATGCTCCAGGATTAGCAGATATAACAGGTACTCTTGGTCTTAAATCGAGTACATCAGACGCTCTTCTATCAACGATAAATGGTATCTCATTTGTGTAATTTACATCAGTATAACTGTTGATAGATTCAACAACACCACTAGTTTCTAATGTAGAATAATAATCAAATATTATTCTAAGTTTTTTAGTTGGTTCTTCAATATCTTTCTTCCTTATAATTCTTGCATAAT
>Ga0208277_1001993_pt1 | contig 11779 bp, 9 predicted proteins | sample ETNtaG_5_FD_185782 | JGI IMG/M metagenome (GOLD analysis project Ga0208277, IMG submission 185782) | Marine microbial and viral communities from oxygen minimum zone, Eastern Pacific Ocean - ETNP201406SV205 (SPAdes) (version 2) | ecosystem: Environmental > Aquatic > Marine > Oceanic ...
ACGCTCCCCTTATAACTGATAGTGAGTATGATATTCTATTCAAAGAGCTTGAATCATTAGAAAAATCAAATCCAGAAAGTATACATCCTCAATCTCCCACTCAAAGAATAGGGGCTGAGCCATTAAATAAATTCAAAACAATTGAGCATAGTACTCCAATGTTATCTCTTGCAAATGCAATGAGCGATAAAGAACTAACCAGTTTCCATAATCGTTCAAAAAAACTATTAGAAAAAAATTCAATAACATACATAGCTGAACCAAAATTAGATGGATTGGGAGTAGAAGTAGTTTATGTAAATGGATCATTTAAACATGGGTCCACTCGTGGAGATGGATTTACTGGTGAAGACATTACACATAACCTAAAAACTATTCCATCAATACCCCTAAAACTCAGGGAGGGGAAACTACCATTACCGGAATTATTAGAAATACGAGGAGAAGTATATATATCAAAAAATGATTTTTTTGACCTAAATCTTGAACGCAGTAAAACTGGAGAAACTTTATTTGCAAATCCACGAAATGCTGCCGCTGGAAGTCTTAGGCAACTTGATCCAAAGATAACAGCACAAAGACCGCTATCTGTTTTCTTCTACGAATCTGGGAAAATTCTTGGGTGCGAAATTGAACATCATATATCTTTGATTAGCAATTTAAAAATGTGGGGTCTACCTACAAATCCGTTGATCAAAAAAGTTTTAAATGACAGTGAAATAATAAACTACCACAAAAAATTAAGTAATCAACGAAATAAGCTACCATATGAAATTGATGGAACAGTATTTAAAGTGAATGATTATAGCCACCGAACTATTTTGGGGAATAGAAGCAGATCTCCGCGATGGGCTATTGCAGGAAAATTTAAAGCTAAGCAAGTAACTACTATAGTGAAAAATATTGAAATCCAAGTTGGGAGAACAGGTTCATTAACGCCCGTAGCAAAGCTAAAACCAGTGCTTGTTGGGGGTGTTACTGTAAGTAATGCGACATTACACAATCAAGATGAAATTGACAGAAAAGATATTAGAATTGGTGATAAGGTTTTAATTGAAAGATCGGGTGACGTAATACCAAGAGTTGTAAAAGTGATGAAAAAAGATAGACCAAAAAATTTAGCTCCATTTAAAATGCCAAAGAATTGCCCTAATTGCAAACAACAAGCTTTTAGAAAAAGCAGTGAGGTGGTTTTGAGGTGTATAAATATTTATTGCAGTAAACAAATCAAAGCTCGCATAGAACATTTCGCATCAAAAGGCGCAATGGACATTGAAGGTCTTGGAAAACAAGTAGTTAATCAATTAGTCGATGAGGGGTTACTAAATTCAATTAGTGGAATTTTTGACTTAAAAAAAATAGATTTGTCTAAGCTTAAAAGGTTTGGTGAAAAATCCTCAGAAAATTTAATTGATGCCATTGCTAATTCAAAAAAAACAACTTTTAAGAAATTTGTTTATGGATTGGGGATAAAAAATGTCGGTGCACATATAGCAAATTTGTTTGAAGAGCATTTTTCACACGATCTGAAGAAATTTATAAATTCGAAATTAGAAGAACTTGAAACTATAGATGGTGTCGGACCAATAGTTGCAGAAGAAGTTGTTGGATTTTGGTCAAATATTGAAAATATAAACTTGGCACTTGAATGTATTAAAAAGGGTGTTGTTATCAGTAATGATTCTAGTTTAAAAAGCAATATACTCGCAGGAAAAGTATTTGTTTTTACTGGATCTCTATCTAACCTTGGAAGAAAAGAAGCAGAAAAAACAATACATGAATTAGGTGGAAAAACAACCAGTTCAATAAGCAAAAACACTGATTTTCTTGTTTATGGATCGTCACCTGGTTCCAAATTAAAGAAAGCCCTTGATCTGAAAATAAAAACCATTAATGAAGAAAAGTTTCTAGAATTACTGAATTAGTTTAATGATTAAAAACATATTTCTATCACTTACATTTAATATATTTTTATTTGCTGCAAATGATTTAGCAGTTTTGAAAATAGCGGATGTACCCGCAAAGGCTCTTTATATTACTCAAGCACCAAAAGATAACACGAGATTATTTGTCGTAATTCAAACTGGGAAAATTTTCATAATCAAAAACAATCAAACAGTTAATGCGCCATTTTTAGATATCTCTGATAGAGTTCATAGTTCTCTCTTGCCTGGCAGTGAAGAAGGAATGTTGGGTCTAGCATTCCATCCAAATTATAATATTAATGGTTATTTTTTTGTGAACTATGTTAACAAAAATGATTCTACTATTATATCTAGATTTTCAGTGAGTACAGACCCCAATTTAGCAATAAAAGATTCAGAAAAATTAATATTGGGACTAAAACAACCTTTTGGAAACCATAATGGTGGGCATATTATTTTCGGGCCAAAAGATGGTATGCTATACATAGGGCTAGGAGATGGTGGTAAATCTGGTGACCCATATAACAATTCACAAAATAAAAACTCTCTACTTGGTTCAATACTTCGCATAGACATTAATAATGGCGACCCATATTCTATACCAACAGATAATCCATTTTTTAATCAAAAAAATAAAAAACAAGAAATCTTCAGTTATGGATTAAGAAACCCTTGGCGCTTTTCTTTTGATCGTAAAACAAATGATATAATAATTGGAGATGTTGGCCAAAATTTATGGGAAGAAATAAATTGGAACACATGGGAAGAAACACGTGGTGGGAATTTTGGTTGGAGAACTATGGAGGGCAATCATTGCTTTAACCCAGAAGAATTCTGCGATACCACAGATTTAATTTTACCGATACACGAATACCCAAATAATGCAGCATATATGAAAATTCTGATTGGAATGGATGACAAGGAAGCAACTGGATGTTCAGTCACTGGCGGGTATGTTTATCGAGGAAATAATAATAAAAATTTATGGGGGTCTTATGTCTTTGGTGATTATTGTACAGGAAGAATCTGGTCTTTTAGGCGAAAGGATGGTAAACCTGTTGCTTTTAAAAATTTGAGAAAAGAATTAAAAAAACATAGCACAGAATTACCTTTATTTATTTCTTCTTTTGGCGAAGATAATTCAGGCGAACTCTATGTAGTGGATTATTTAGGTTCCATCTATAAATTCATATCTAATAAATAGATAATTAATATGATGAAAATTGAAGAAATCGTTGGCGATATAGTCTTAATCGTTTTAGGTAATCATGATCCTTTAAAAAAAATCGGCATTGAACAGGATAAGATATTTGTCAAAGTAAAAGGATATGATGAAAATGGTATATGGATACACCATCCTAGCTTTCGTATACCAGAATTATCAGAAAAAAAAGATGGTAAAACAAAAAACTTAGAAGCTTCGATACTTATTCCTTGGGCTTTTATAATATCAATCGCACATTTCCCTGGAGCGGATGGACTTGATTTTCCATCTCCTTTTAATCGCTCTATCGGTTTTTAGCCAGTTTTGAAAATACCTGCTATTGAAATCAAAGGACTAACAAAGTCTTATGGTGACACTATGGCATTGGATGGTGTTAATATAAATATCAAGAAGGGAGAATTTTTTGGTTTACTCGGGCCAAATGGAGCAGGAAAAACTACAACAATTAATATCCTTACTGGCTTAGTATTTCACGATAAAGGATTTACGAAAGTATTCGGTAAAGATACTGTTAAAGATTTCAGATTTACCCGATCAAAAATAGGTATAGCTGCACAAGAGTTTTCTGTTGATTGGTTCTTCCCCATAGAAAAACTACTTTATTTCCAAGCGGGATATTATGGAATCAACAAAAAAGATGCAGAACCAATGGTCGATGAACTGCTAGAACGATTGGGTCTATCAGAAAAAAGAAAATCACGTCTTAGACAACTGTCTGGTGGAATGAAACGCCGTTTTCAATTAGCAAAAGCCCTTGTACACAATCCAGAAATAATTATTCTAGATGAACCTACTGCCGGGGTTGATGTCGAACTTCGTCATGACCTATGGAAATATTTAAAAGATCTACATGTAAGAGGCAAGACCATACTGCTTACGACTCACTATATTGAAGAAGCAGAGTTATTGTGTAATAATGTAGCTATTATTCATAAAGGTAAGATCCTAAAAGAAGGAAGTCCTCAAGCCTTGACAAAAGAATTAGGTAAAGCAGGGATTACTATAAATACAAGCGAGATAAATACCGATTACAAAGTTATTCTGGCTAATTATAAATACACCTATGAAAATAATCGTTTTCATTTTTCAGTAAAAGATCCTGATAAGTCTTTACCCCAAATCATTGATTTATTATCAAAAAACAAGATCAATATAAACAGCGTAAAATCAACAAAATCTTCCTTAGAAGATGTGTTTTTAAATCTAACGGGAAAAGGAATTAACGATTGAATTGGATAGGACTAAATACACTTATCAAGCGCGAAGTTGGACGTTTTTTTTCTGTTTACAGACAGACTGTTTTGCCTGGCTTAATAACCTCCGCGTTATACATTGCAATTTTTGGATTTACACTTGAACAACGCATATCTGAAATCCAAGGTGTAAGCTATACATTATTTATACTTCCTGGGTTGATAATGATGAATACGCTCACAAATGCGACAGCAAACACATCATCTTCAATGCTACAAATGAAACTTCTCCAACAATTACCAGACCTTTTAACAGCGCCTTTATCTGGATTTGAAATATCATTGGCTTACATTATTGGCGGTACAGTAAGGGGAGTAGTCAATGGAGTTATGGTACTCATTCTTGGAATAGTATTAGTTGGAATGCCTGTATATGACCTAGTGGGTACTTTGATATTTATACTATTAGTTTCGTGGGCTTTTTCTAGTATGGGTCTTCTATTAGGACAATTAGCTGATAGCTGGGATCAATTATCAACAATGCAGAATTTTTTCTTAACCCCACTAAGCTTTCTTGGAGGCGTTTTCTATTCAATTAAAATGTTGCCAGATTGGGCTCAGCTATTAAGCTACATCAATCCGATATATTATATGATTAATGGGATAAGATATACCATCTTAGGGATTAGCGACTCACCTGTTTCTATTAGCTACGTAATGGCTTTATTGCTAACATTATTTTTCACAACAGCATCAATACTTTTAATGCAAAGTGGGAAAAAGATAAAACAATGAAACAAATTTGGATTATCGCTGTAACAACTACTGTAGTGTTTTCCCATGACTCTGATAAAGAAAAATTAGAATGGATGCAATATTATCGTTTAGGGTCTGTATACTCAGATAATTCAAATATTGGATACACTGTATATGGTCGATTAAAAAGAACAACAACAGATACCTTTAGAGATATTCGATTTTTCGGTCATTTTTATAATAATAACACAGAAATAAAAATACGGCAAAAATCTAGTCGAAAATTTTTATCACTAAATAAAATATATTCATTCAATACACTTATTTATGAAAAAAATACATTTTTGAATGTAAATCTTCGATATCATTATAATTATGGACTTGGGTGGTTTATTCAAAAAAACAAAACTGGGAACAAGACGGTGGAGTTAGGCGTTGCATTTGATAACTCTGATTATTTAAACACTGAACAAAAAACAACATATTTAAGAGGAGGTTTTTCTATAGATCATAAATTATATAGTTTATCAACAAAATTCGAAATTGATTACTTTTATCAGGTAAGTGAGATTTTACCATCATCCTATTCATTATCAAGATACCAAACTTTAGTTGAAATAGAGTGGATAGCAAATAACAGTGTTGGTATAATATCTGGATTAACATGGGATATCCAAAATGATGCTTCAAACCCATCAATATTTCTAACTGTATCTTTAAAAGAGAATATTAACTGGATATTTTAATGAAAACACCAATTTTTGTATTTTTATTTTTTTTTAACATATTTAAAGCGCAAGATAGCACATATCCAGAAATTGATGATGACATTACACTTAATAAAAAACCCCTAGTAATTTTACCAGCAAAGAATCACCCCAATAAGGATTTAGAAAAAAAAGTATTATCAATTATTGCAGAACAAGCTACAGCGGTTGGGCGATTTGATGTAATTGATAGAAATACAGTTAATCAAATACTTGATGAACAAAAATTTCAATTATCTGGCATGGTAGATCAAACCCAAATATCAAAGATAGGTGAATTTGCTTCTGCTGAATTAGCTTTGCTACTCGATATTATTCATTTTGGACAAAAAGGAGTCCCACCCAAAAAAGAAGATGATACTAATGATGAGGAAGAAGACGGCACATTATTCAAATGGATTGTAAAAACCGTAGTAAAAGAAACTATAGAAAATATTAAGAGTAAAGACACTCTCGCTTTGGAAAATAATATTCAAACTGAATTGAAAGCCAAAGTAACAATAATAAATATAGAAACTGGTATATCAGAAAACTCATTTAGTCTAAATGCAAGTTTCACAGGAGGCTCTAGAGATTTTTCATTAATTAAGACACTCAAACAATTATCACAAGACACAAGAATTAAATTAAAAGAAATTTATATGATTACAAGTGAGGTTGTTGAAGTTGATGGCGCTTATATCAATATGTTTTCTGGAGAAAATTTAGGTTTGAAAAAAGGAACCATGTTCGAAATTGCATCAAAAAATCGTCTAAAAACATATAAGGGCAAAAGAATTAGTCTTCCGGGGAAAACAAGAGGTCTAATAAAAATTACTGATATCGGTCTCGATGGAAGCAGAGCAAAGATAGTACGAAAATGGAGAAAAATAAAGATAGGTCAAAAAGCTTATGAGCTAAAGGCATCACCAACAATTACCGATATAAGCTTTTTATCATCAAATAAAAAAAGGTACGAAATCTCTGGTAAAGCATGGATTAATTCATATAGTGACTTCACAGGAAGCATTAACTATCACCTGGGTTCAATAATGGATTCAAAAAATAATATGGACGCCTATTTAGGGTTCGGGACTGACCTCAACTATCATCTTTTTTCACAATATGGGACTAGTAGCTCAGTAAGCTTAACTATACCAGCTCTACTGGCTTGGAGAGGAGATGATGATGGACATAATGTTATATCATTTTTTTCAGATCCATCATTAGATGCCAATCTTGCAATACAAATAAGTAAAACTAGAGATATTGTTTTTACTGCTAGTTATATCTTTACCAGTATTCATGGGCCATGGCAATGGAGAAGAGATACCGGCTCAAATGACGAAGACGGCAATAAAATTACAGAAACAGAATGGGCAGTGTGGAAAGATGGAATAAAACCTGCTTTAAAACCAGAGGGACTTTATTTGTCAATATCACTAAGGAGAATACGTTTTTAATTATTATTCAAAAAGGATTAATAAGGGTTAATTTAAAATATGAATCTGGAATAATTCCATCTGACCACATAGCATGTTCTTGAGCAAAACCATAACTTAATATTATTAATGGTACATTTGTAATCATAAGAGATGTTCGGAACTCATATCCGGTAGTAAGAATCATTTCTTGATTGTCTATTTGATTATTCCATGTATTACCAAAATCAGATATTAATGCAAATGTCGGTGAGCCCAACTTTATAATTTTAAAAAATTCTGCAAAACTTATTGGTATTATCGGCGCACGCAATTCAAGTGTCCCCATAAAGGCGCGCTTGCCGAAACGAGGTTCTCCTGCAAAACCCCTTGGAGACATATATTCCCGGCCTGGCGTCATTGCTCCCACTAGATAGTAGTTTGGAATATTAACAATTCCTAATGTCTCCTGGCTAGGAGGTACTCCCTCCGTCATTTCATATCGGCCTCTGGAGAACAATACAAATGGACCAAGTTTTTTATTTGAATAAATATCAGCTCCTAACTTACTGTAGTTAAAATCTCCCCATATTTTACTACTAGAAATATTTAAGGAAATTTTCACTCCATAGCCCTGATCTGGAGATAACATATTTCGCATGTGAGATCTTTTGTTTAAAAATAAATAACGAAAATTTATACTACCCTGATTACCCTCATCCGGTTTATTAAATATCGTGTTTTCTGGTACAGATGCAACACTAAAAAGTTCTCTTTTTACAAATTGCAATGAGGTAATAAAAACATGATTTGCAGATAGTGATTTCCCAAAATTATGTGGGATTTTACTCCATATTGAGGCCCCATTAAAAACCTCAATATAAGATCTATTTTTGTTATAAAATTGTAATTGAAAGTTTGCGTCATTATAAATATCCAAACCCCAAAAACCATTGATGGGGAATCCAGTACTATTTTGATATTGAAAATAAATACTATTTAATGTATCATAGTCAGTATATATAGTAGCTCCAAATGTATGTCTACCAATAGCATCCGTAAATGCTCCTTGATATAAAAGACTCCTTTCATCTGGTAGAAAGAATGTACCAAGATGCCTTATTTCCTTAATAAAATTATATTTTTTCTCACTGATTATGTTTACTGATCTATAAATATCAACATCAGATAGTTTATAATCTGGCCTTTTAATTCTCCAACTAGAAAAAGCCTGATTCATCCTTACTTTTGATGGCGTTGCAATTCTTGAAGGATCAATTTCTAACACTCTTGAAGAGTCAACAGTATTTAATGTCATAGCAGTTACTGTCGATAATCCCTTATTCCAATCCATTCCTAAATACATATTCCAGAGATCAGTGTTTTGTATTATTTCTCCATCTAAAAAACTATATGTATATAAATTCGAGCTGTTCTGATAAAACCCAGTATACGATATCTTTCGACCATCTGGATGCCATAAAGGGAAGGCTGCTCCTTCAACAGAATCTGTGATCTTCTTAGATCTACCTGTAGATATATCAACTACATACAGGTTCATTCCCCCATTAGGGCCAGACATAGCAAAGGCAATTGATTGACCATCTGGGCTCCAGGAGGGAGTGATAATTTGGACATCACCCTCATTATGTGTAATCTTTTTGATATCTTCACCATCAAGGTTCATAGTATACAATTGAGATGTAGAGTTCTTATGTGAAACAAATAGTATTGATTTACCATCAGGTGAAAATTTAGGATAATTTGCCCTCTTTGATTTTGTTATCATTCTTTTCTTTTTGGTATTTAAATCAATTATACATATGTCAAACCCCAAAGATTGGTTTTCCCCATAACCATATTTAGGATAAACTATTGAGCTACCATCTGGCGATACATCAAGATTTATATTTAACTCCCCAAATCTACCATGGTCCAATTCCTTCAACTTCCATTTTGGTCTTACTTTTTTTGGTTTTTTACCTGTTTTTTGGGATTTTTTTAAGCGCTTCTTTCTAATCTTTTTTTCTTGAGCAGTATCTCTTTTTGCCATAATTAATGAAAGATCAAGCTGCCCTTTAGATAATTGTCCAATCATTGCAATTCTCATTGTGTCTGGAAAATAGTCAAATGCAGCTAATCTTTTTATAGGAAGCTTGCGAATAATACCTACTTCATCTAATGTTTCCTTTTGAGACCTTTGACTAAAAAAAAAGGTATTCATTTGCCGTCGCCAATCTTCGTTGAACTGCTTGATTGAAATACCTGTATGTATTTTAAAGGATTCTTTAAAGTCCAAATATTTTAATTTATTACGATAATTTAGTATTTTTGTTATTGTAGAGTCTCCGAAACGATCTGCAAGATAAAGAGTCTTTGAAAAACCATCATTGTGGGGGTCTTGAATCTTGTGAACAGTATTTCTAATTACATGGCCCCTATGTGATATTTCATACCTCAAAGGTCTCCATTCTTCAGTATAGTATTCTGCCATACCCTCAACTAACCAAGCTGGTGTCCCATGTATTAAATAATTCATTGGCTCTGGCAACCACCACGGTCCTTTCACTGTATTAAAGTATACAAGATGTTGGAGTTCATGAGCCAAAACAGTTCTAAGCCATTTTTCATTACCAGCCCACAGTGCAGCATCATTCTGATCTATCCAGATTATAGTATAGTTTGCAGGAATAGCAAAACCGTTCAAAATTTCATCTTCTGAGGTGAAAATGATATCTAAACTTGGTAAAGTATCTAATCCCATCTGCTTAATTAATGTAGGTCTAACCTGTTCTGCAATTGAGGCTCCTTTAATAGCAATTTCACGAATTCCCTGATGATAGTGAATATTGAAATTTTCAGTCTCCATTGTTATCCATTCCAATTCTCCATGAGTGCGATTATTCCACATCCAGGTTCCGGTAGCACCTAACTCTGCAATAAATATCAAATTTAAAAGTAGTCTTTTCTTCAATTTTGCTCCTTAAAGATCTATCCCTAGATCAAACAATTCTTCTTTTAATTGCTGAGTGGATTTAAAATGAATAGAATTCATACCAATGTTTTTTGCAGCCTGTACATTCTCATAAAGATCATCAATAAAAAGACTCTCATGTGCCTTATTTACATTAGCTTTTTTCATAGCAATTTTATATATAGTTTTATCCGGCTTTCGAACTCCAACATCAAAAGAATATATAGCCCCATCAATTAGTTTAGGAAATAAATACTTTTTTTCTATCTCATCTTGTATATGCCTAGGGTTTGTATTAGACAATAACCACAAGCGATATTTACCTCTAAGATCCCTAAGAATATTTCGTGTTTGTTTTTCCTTACCAAGAAGTAGTCTCCATGCTTTCCAAAAATCTGATTCTTTCAAACAACATGGTTCAGGCAAAGACTCTTTGACAGCAAAAAACCATTCTCTATCATTAATAATACCTTTTTCATATTCATCATGAGCTCGCCAAGGAAATGTCTTTTCAATGACGCTTCTTTCAATATCAATACAATCACTAAAATATTGGAAGGTTTTACCGGGGTGTATATCAAGCAATACCCCTCCTATGTCAAAAAAGATAGTTTTTATCATATCACCACTCAAAGGGACCTTCCAAAACACCCCAAAGATACAGACTTACGGTGGTTCTGTATGGAATCCACATTTCAGAGTGATTTATCATATCATTGAGTGTAGGCAATTCATTCAACTTAAAATATGACCTATATCCCTTTTGGATTGCAAGATCAGTTGCTGGGAAAATATCTGGGCGATTTAATGTAAACATCAAAAACATCTGAGCTGTCCACACGCCAATACCCTTTACCTTGACTAATGTATTAATGACATCATCATCATTCATTTTTTCAAAATTATTATATATATCTGGTTCATCTAAAAAAGCGGTAGATATATTTTTTATGTAACATGATTTATTATATGAGATTCCTGATGCACGAAAGGTTTCAATATCCGTTTCCAAAACTTCTTTGGGTTCTGGAAAATGATTATCTGAATAAATTGATTTAAATCTATTAAATATTGTTTGTGCTGCACGACCACTCAATTGCTGATAAATAATAGAACGTGTTAGGGCTTTAAAGTAATTCTTTCCAGGATTCAAAGTATTTACCTTAATACTGTCAAAGAGCTTAATCAGGTCTGGGTTGTTTTTTTTTAATTCCTTGACCGAATATTCTAGATTAAATGATTCAGCTTGATTCACAGACATAAATTTGCATATGACTTTCATCAGTCATTAGAGTTCCATCATAGTCTCCAAATTTTTCTCTTATAATGAATCCATTTTCAGATAATAAAATATCCATTTCATGGGGGTAATACATTCTCATGCTATATTGATATTCTTCAAAATCTAGCTTCCCATCTCTTTCAATTATCCAAGTTATTTGATTAATCTGAGATTCTGAGTCATATTGGTTTTTTTCCATGATTCTGCACCTGGATTGCTTATACTGAAAAAAATCCCAAGTGGTTGGAAAGAGCTTG
>Ga0208277_1001994_pt1 | contig 11776 bp, 10 predicted proteins | sample ETNtaG_5_FD_185782 | JGI IMG/M metagenome (GOLD analysis project Ga0208277, IMG submission 185782) | Marine microbial and viral communities from oxygen minimum zone, Eastern Pacific Ocean - ETNP201406SV205 (SPAdes) (version 2) | ecosystem: Environmental > Aquatic > Marine > Oceanic ...
GGTAGCTGATGGACTAAAGGTACCATTGAAAGATTTGACATGGCATTTTGTTTCAAAACATGTTGAAGACATTTTGATTGCTACAGAACAGGAAATTATTGATGCAATGAAGCTCATTTGGCAAAGAATGAAAATCGTTATTGAACCTTCAAGCGCAGTTCCTTTAGCTACCATCCTTAAAAACAAAAACATATTTTCTGGAAAACGCGTCGGTGTGATTATTACCGGAGGCAATGTTGATTTGGACAAACTGCCCTGGGTGAATTCTTAAATAGGAAAACTGGGATACATCAAATTATTAAGGTATGTAAGCCTGATATGAATTATATACTCTATCTGATCCGCTCCTAAAATATTCACATTATCCAAATTATTTATTGATCATTTTATTATTTTAAATTATCCTTAACTATTTGAAAATATTTATTAATTTTAAAAACTTATGAGCCCCATTACAATTACCGGGAAAATGCATCCGGGTTTTGACAATATCCTAACAGAAGAAGCTCTGGAATTTTTGGTCAAGTTACATCAAATGTTCAACGGTACCCGTAAGTCTCTCCTAGAGCGTCGTAAAGAAACTCATCATAAAATTCTTGCCGGTAACAATCCTACTTTTTTAAGAGAAACGGAATCAATTCGGAAAGGCAATTGGCAAGTGGATCCAATTCCGGAAGATCTACAGGACCGGCGTTGCGAAATTACAGGACCGGCCGAAGCAAAGATGATGATTAACGCTCTCAATTCCGGTGCAAAAATATTCATGGCAGATCTTGAGGATTCGATTACACCTAACTGGTACAATCAGATCCAGGGACAGGTCAACTTGTCCGCAGCCTATGAACGAACACTTCAATTTACCAATACTAAGGCTAAGGAATATCGACTAAATGATGGGGAATTGGCAACATTGATTGTTCGGCCGCGTGGCTGGCATTTGGAAGAAAAAAATATCCTGATTGATGGTGAAGTAGCCTCAGGATCTCTGGTGGATGCGGGACTATATTTATTCCATAACATTAAACGGACATTGGAAAAAGGTACCGGTCCTTATTTATATCTGCCAAAACTGGAAAATCATTTGGAGGCACGTTTATGGGATGAGGTCTTCGCATTTGCGGAAAATGAACTGGGTGTAAATTATGGAACTATCAAAGCCACTGTTTTGCTGGAAACTATTTTAGCATCTTTTGTAATTGAAGAAATTATCTATGAGTTACGTGGACACATGGCCGGGATTAATGCAGGGCGATGGGATTATATGTTCAGTGTGATAAAGAAATTTCGGCATATGCCTGATTTTATCTGGCCGGATCGGTCACAGGTCACGATGACAGTCCCACTAATGCGTGCTTATACTGAATTACTGGTGCAGACTTGCCACAAACGCGGGGCTCACGCTATTGGAGGAATGGCCGCGTTTATTCCCAGCCGTCGTGATGAAGAAGTCAACCGTGTTGCTATGGAAAAAGTTCAACAAGACAAAGAAAGAGAGGCACAAGACGGTTTTGACGGGTCATGGGTTGCGCATCCTGATCTAGTTCCTGTATGTACAGAAGTTTTCAGCAAAACCTTTGAAGAAGGCCATGTCAACCAAAAACATCGAATGCGTGAAGATGTCCAGATTAGTGCGGAAATGCTGCTGGAATTCCAGATTCCTGGAGGAAAAATAACAGAATCTGGCTTACGTAATAACGTCAGTGTCGGAATACAATACATAGCAGCATGGTTAGGTGGCACAGGTGCCGTAGCGATTTTTAATTTAATGGAAGACGCGGCAACTGCTGAAATTTCAAGATCACAGATTTGGCAATGGTGCCGTCACCCGCAAGGTAAATTGGAGGATGGGCGCAAAATAACAAATGAACTAGTGCTAAATATTATTCCTGAAGAACTAGCCAAAATCCGGGAATCGTACGGAGGTTCCTACAATGAAGAGAAGATGAAGCAGGCGACAGACTTGTTTATTTCACTAGTCAGTGAGGAAGCATTTGAAGAATTTCTCACCATAAGAGCCTACGATCAGCTCGATTGATTTTTTGGATTTAGAACTTGAGGAAGTTCTTCGTTATTTGTCTTCAACCAATTTTCCCAGAGTATCTGGATACTTTTTCCACTTTTCGGATGTACCCAATCCGGACTGAGTTCAAGCAGTGGTAATAAAACAAAGCTGCGTTTTTCCATTTCCGGATGAGGAATTTTTAACCTTTCAGTATCAACAATATCTTTACCGTAACTCAGAATATCAAGGTCAATTTTTCTCGATCCCCAGTGTTCTTTGCGGATACGACCCAACTGGGTTTCAATTTGCTGACACTTTTCTAACAGTTCAACAGGAGTAAGCTCGGTCCAACCACAAACTACTTGATTAAAATAATTGGGCTGTTTCATCTTCAAAAGTGGTTCACTCTCATAGATTTCGGAAGAGCGAAAATTCTGCAAAGTCACTGCAGATAATTTGCTGCAAGCTTGATTCAGGAAGGCTTGTCGATTTCCCAAGTTGCCGCCCAGTCCTAAATGCACTAAAATAGTTGTTGTCATTGTTAATTCTTTACTTTAATTTTTTGAAGTATGAGCTTATCACAATCTTGGATGTACTAGCAAAATAGAAGCAAAATCGGGAAACTAATTATGTTACGGATTATCGGAGGAGAGTTTCGCGGCAGAAAATTAAAAGTCCCCGCGGGAAAAGATGTAAGGCCTACTTCGGATCGGGTTCGGGAAGCTCTTTTTAATCTACTTTCTTCGATGTTAAGGTGGGAAGAGCTGACAGTAATTGATCTATACGCAGGTAGTGGAGCTTTGGGTTTAGAAGCATTGAGTCGAGGCGCAAAGAACGCAATATTTGTTGAAGCATCACGCAAGCATATGAAAATTCTCATTCAAAATGTTGAACTGATGTTACCGGAGCAAGGACAATATAAACTTATCCTGGACCATGCAATACACTGGATTTCCCGTTTTAGTGATCCTAAAAAACCTTGTCTTGCTTTTGTTGATCCCCCATTCTCAGGTAGAGAATATGATTATATACTGGAAAAACTTGCTCTTCTACCAGCAATCCGGACTGGATCAATGATAGTAGTTGAATCACCAAACTCCAGAGAAATAAAGTTTCCCGATATTTTGGAACTTGTGAAACACCGACGTTACGGCTCGGTCACGCTAGATATACTGCGTAAATGCTGAGTAGCTATCTCTACAATAATCTTGCCTTGACTCCTCTACTAGCCTAATCTAAACAGTAAAAATTATATTCTTTAGAGGACACATTCCATTGTTCGTAATGAGTTATTTAGACAAAATAGATAAAGCATCCCTGCCAGGACATATCGCCATAATCATGGACGGTAACGGGCGCTGGGCCACAAAACGGGATATACCTAGATTTGAAGGGCATCGCTATGCAGTAAAGTCCGTACGAGCTTGTGTTGAAGCTGCAGCTGAGTTGAAATTAAACGTGCTGACTTTGTACGCATTCTCAACAGAAAACTGGCGGCGCCCTAAAAAAGAAGTTTCTGCACTGATGAATTTATTTTTTGAGTTCCTCAAAAAAGAACTGGAGACAATGCTCAAAAACAATGTACGTTTTAAGCTAATTGGTGACCGTGACGGACTTCCAGATTTTCTGCAGGAACGCTTAAGTCTCGCTTTGGATTCGACTGCTGGTAATACAGGTTTGTTGTTGAATTTAGCTTTGAACTACGGAGGCCGGGACGAATTAGTGCGTGCTGCCAGGAAGCTGGCAGAAGAGGTTAAAAAAGGAGATTTACAACCGGAAAGCATTGATGAATCTTTAATTTCGGAAAAAACCTTCACGGCTGGTGTTCCGGATCCAGATTTGATTATTCGTACAAGTGGTGAACAGCGTCTTTCCAACTTTTTAATTTGGCAGGCAGCTTACGCGGAGTATTTTTTTACTGATGTTTTATGGCCTGATTTTACTAAAGATAATTTACACGAAGCTATTTTTGAATATCAGCAGAGAAAACGTACAATGGGAGGCGCAACCGTTTCCGAAGCAGGTTCGAAATTCTCTGCGGATATCCCGTTAACGGCTAGCAATTCCAGAATTTCTGAAACTTTGGTGTGAGAAATGTTATGAGTGATGTTTCATCTCCATCGGACTTGTCCGCAAGGCTCAAAACCGGATTTCCACTGGCTATTGGAATTGCACTACTGCTTTTTTCTCCTACCTTTGTCGTTGGCCTCCTGGTAATTGTGATTGCATTCATTGGAGCACAAGAACTCACCAGTATGCTTGCTAAAGCAGAGGGCGAAGAAACTCCTGGATTACTTCCAGAATGGTTTTTGCCAGCAACTGCCGTACTTATGGGTTTAGGAGCGTTAAAAGGGGAGACAGGACTTCATGCCGCATTGTTGATTAGTGTAGTAGGTTGGATATTTTATGAATTAGTATTTACACCTAAAAGCGAACTTACTAAATTGTCAGCCTTGGGTTTCGGTTTATTTGGAATGGTTTGGGCAGTCTGGAGCGTTTTGCACATTACATTGATCAAAGGTCTTCCGGAAGGTACAGCCTTGCTTTTTTACCTATTACTAGTCATTAGCTTCAGTGATATTTTCGCATATTTTGGTGGGAAACGTTTTGGTAAATCCCTACTGGCTCCAAACATCAGTCCTAAAAAAACGTGGGAAGGCAGTTTTTTTGGAGTTTTCGGTGGAGGAATTGTAGGTGCAGTTTTTGGCGAACTTACGATGTCAATGTTCTGGCTTTACGGATTATTGTTAGCTATGCTACTCGCAGTCATAGGGCAACTTGGCGATTTAGTTGAATCAAAAATTAAAAGACTCTGTGACGTTAAAGATTCTGGCACACTGCTGCCTGGACACGGAGGTATCCTTGATCGGATTGATGGTCACATGCTTGCGGCACCTGTTTTTTACTATTTACTGCAACTCGGATGAAATCCACTGCAAGTTTTTCCAAAAGTTCTGAAACTCAAGCCTCCGTTCTTACCAAAGTTTCGGTTCTTGGCGCAACCGGATCTATTGGTTTGAAAACGCTTGAGATTGTCCGCCAATTTCCGCAAAAGTTCCAGATTGAGGCCTTATCATGTAAAAGTTCAATTGAACAGTTAAGGGAACAAATCATTGAGTTTAAGCCGCGGATTGTATGTGTTGATACCAGCGGTCAAGCAAGTGAATTGAAGGAGACGTTTAGTATCAGACAAGGAAGTCCAGAAACAGAATTCGTTTGGGGCAGAGAAGGTCTGAAACAGATTTCTAGTGATAATGAGACAGATCTAGTAGTAGCAGGAATTGTCGGAGCGGCTGGTTTGGAACCCACATATTCTGCTGTTGAAGCTGGAAAAATTGTTGCAGTAGCTAATAAAGAGCCTTTAGTAATGGCTGGAGAGCTCTTCATGCAGACTGCCAAAAAAACAGGTGCAAAGTTACTGCCGACCGACAGTGAACATAATGCTATTTTCCAGTCTCTGCATAATGAGCCTTCAGAACGAATCGCGCGTTTGATCCTGACGGCATCAGGAGGCCCGTTCCGTGACCTCCCTCTGGATAAGTTTGAGCAGATTACTCTTGCCGAAACACTGAATCATCCCAACTGGGAAATGGGTCGAAAAATTACCATTGACTCCGCTACAATGATGAACAAAGGTCTGGAAATAATAGAAGCACAATGGCTGTTTAATGTTTCGGTTGAAAAGATTGATGTCCTGATGCAACGAGAAAGTATCATTCATTCAATGGTGGAATTTATTGATGGTTCTTTTTTAGCACAAATGGGTCTTCCAGACATGCGTGTACCGATTGCTTACTGTCTCGGTTGGCCTGAAAGACTGCCTTTAAAAATTCCTCGTTTAGATCCGGTAGCCTTAAATGCGCTGCACTTTGAGGCCATAGACACACAACGTTTCCCCTGCCTATCACTTTCCCTCAAGGCCGCTAAACAGGGGGGTGGAGCACCTGCAGTATTGAACGGTGCAAATGAGGAAGTTGTTGCGGCTTTTTTAAATGAGGAAATCCGTTTTGTTGACATCTTCAAAACTTTAGCTACCGTGATGGGCAAGTTGGATGAAACTCTGCATTATGCTGAACCAGAGTGTTTAGAAGAAATCCCAAATTTTCTTCTAAACATTAAATCACTAGAAGATGCAATTCAGGCAGATCAGTGGGGTCGCAAACAAGTAGGAAAAGTGCTGGAACTCATAAACTAGATGCATTACGAAAAACGAAAAAATTGAAGCAAACAAATTTAGTACTGTCATTACTGGAAGAGACTTTCAGCATTCACAGGCTTGCTCTGGATGCATCATTACCGGAAGCTGTTAGTGAATGTGATTTTTATAGTCTGAGCAAAACTGCTGAAGAAATTTCACTGGTTTGTCCTGAAAATATTGCAGTAACAAGTGAAAAGAGCAATCCGGATTGGAAGTGTCTAAAAGTAGCAGGTCCACTTGATTTCAAGTTGACTGGAATTCTCTCAGGTATTACTGATGTTTTGGCAGGAGAAAAAATAAGTATTTTTGCAATTTCTACATTTGATACGGATTATATTTTGATCAAAAGAGAATACCTGACAACTGCAGTATCCGCACTAGAACGTGCTGGATATCAATTTAATTAATCCTTAAATTATTATTATTAACGCCTTATGCTGATAACTATTTTATCTTTTTTAGCGGTTCTTGGAGTGCTGATTTTCATCCATGAACTTGGACATTATCTTGCTGCACGACATGTAGGGGTACGTGTAGAAGCATTTTCAATAGGATTCCCGCCGACTGCATTGGCAAAACAAGTTGGAGAAACGGAATACAGGCTTTCATGGCTACCTCTTGGAGGTTACGTTAAATTGTATGGTCAAAATGTAACTGACGAAGATGTGGAAGATCCTACCAATTATGCTGCAAAATCTATTTTTCAACGTCTTTACATCCTTGCGGCAGGGCCACTGATGAATCTAGTGTTTGCGATAATTTTTATGCCTTTGGTATTTTGGATAGGCATGGACATTCCAGCCTATCTAAATGACACGCCATATATCCAAAAAGTTAAACCTGAAAGTTATGCATATAAATTGGGGATTAGGGCAAATGATGAAATAATCGCGGTAAATGGTAATAAAGTAAAAAACTGGGAAGAACTTCAAAGTGCACTGGGACAAATTTTGCCTTCAGAAAACCTGAGTCTCGAAATTGACCGGGCTGGGAATTCGATGATTATGGAAAGTTCCGGTATTGAAATGCGCCGTACTGCAAGTATGGGTTGGTCTCCTCTGCTTTCTCCAATTGTTGGAGGATTTACCGGAGACTCTCCCGCTGAAAAAGCAGGTATACAAACTGGAGACAAAGTAAAAGCCATTAATGGGAAGTCTATTCAAGACTGGATCGAAATTTCACCAGCGGTTCAGAAAATCATGAAAGACAATAGTAATGCAGAAGAAAGTTCTACAAAAAAACTCATGGTTGAAATTGAGAGAAACTCTGTTGTTCAGTTTGTCGAAGTAGCACCATATTTGGAGACAAAGTCCCAAAGATGGCTTTTAGGCATGAGTATGCAACAAATTTCCCGTTCGCATGCTTTCGGTGATTCTCTTGCTCTGGGTAGCGCGCGTTTATGGTTTTTAACTAAAGCCACCTTCAGTTTCTTGGGACAAATGTTTCAGGGTGAAGGCTCAATGGACGATCTTGGAGGACCGATAAAAATTGGTATGGTGATTGGTGAAGCAGTGCGGAGTGGTATAGCAGACTTGTTTTTCCTGATGTCGTTTATAAGTTTGCAACTAGGTATTTTCAATTTGCTGCCGATTCCGGCACTGGATGGGGGACATATTTTTATGCTCTTGTTGGAAAAATTAAACAGAGGCCCTTTGAGCATGACTATGAGGGAACGTACACAGATGATTGGTTTTTCTGTGCTAATTTCTTTAATGGTTTTTGTGACTTGGAATGATCTGATGAGTTTGCTGTGAGCTAGCTTAATTTACAGCGACTCAGTCCCAGATCAAGTCAGTCAGGAATCTCCAAAACATTCCTTGAATCACGATGAACCGACCAGATTAACCAATTGACAACCCCTAGAATTAAGGGTACTATCCTAAATCGACAGAAATACTAATGATAGATTTGAAAAACCAACCAATGGTGTAACCATCGTACAGCCTTTAATTGTCGTATAATAAAGGATCTAAATACAATGGAGGTACTGTGACTTAGCAGTGCGTGTCACCAAAATCAATGATGAGTAAATGACCGGCTTCTATAATTTAGTCTAGGTCAAGTATGACAGTCTCTGATATCCTTGGAAATTCTGAGGGTACCATCCTGATATACATATTTTTAACCAACAGAAAAGGAAAGAGTCACCATGGGAGAAGAAACCTATTGCAGGCCGAGCTGGGACGAATATTTTTTAGGATTGATGGATGAGGTTGCCAATCGTGCAACCTGCGATAGAGGTCGCAGTGGATGTATCGTTGTCAGGGACAAGCAGATTGTTTGTACGGGCTATGTTGGTTCTCCAGAGGGATTCCCACATTGTGATGAGGTAGGGCATTTGATGAAGGAGGTCGTGGAGGAGGATGGCACATCCCGGATGCATTGTGTTAGGACCATTCACGCGGAACAGAATGCGATTTGTCAGGCCGCCAAACACGGTATTTCGCTCAAAGGAGCTTCCTTGTTTTGTAAGATGGAACCCTGCCGCGTCTGTGCGATGCTGATTATCAGTGTGGGCATCACTAAGGTGATTGCCAAAAAAAAATACCATGCAGCTCAAGAAACACGAGACATGTTCCGGCAGGCCGGCATTGAATTGGTCGTGGTTGAGGATGAAGTAGAGCAGTATTCAAGTCAGTGAGTTCCTCCGATTTAATTTTTCCTATCGATTGCTAATAAAATATAAGTTATTAGAATTTATTTATTGAAAAGAGTTTGTAGATGTTTCAATAGATCTGTTTAACTTCATGTCACTCAGGAGTATTGGTAATTTCAGCAGAAGGTATTTCTACGGCTATGTGACCATTCCAAAATCTCCTGAAAAACCAAAATCAGTAACCTATTTCGATCCTAAGACTTAAAGGAGTCTTAATGACTGGTACTGTAATCATTCCAACCCAAAGAAAAATAATCAAAATTTTTATGGAAAAGCTTCTTTATATCGTTTTAGGAAGCATATTGATTCTTGTTTCGTGTTGTGCACGAGGTCAAAAACCGGAACACAGCCAGAATGGGCGACCAGAAGACAAGTATGCCTGTACGATCAACTCTGCTGGTTATTGCATATTCACTGGGACACCACACACTACAGGCCTTAAAAGTGGTACAAACAACATCGTAAATAGTAATGGGAGTGTTCTATTTTCTATGAATGAAGCAGTCGCTGCTAATTCTTCAGGAGAAGTACTGAAGGCTAAAGGGACTCCGGCCCAAGACGGAGACGATATGATAAAGTCGTCTCAAACAGAGTTGACGAATGACGAAAAATCCTTTCATAAAGTGATGGCCATCATGTTTCCGATTCGGAATGCACTCATGTACGAAATTGCAGATTTAAATCAATCTCAATGGGATGAGTTAGTCACAGAACTACAAAAAAGGAGTATCAAAGACACAACCTTCACTGATGGTAGTACACCGAAAGACAACTATTATGGAAGGCAGGGTATTTTTGACTTGGCTAAAAGTCCTGGTGGTAGAGATATTCATCACGATGTGATGAAGTTTCTTGAAGAATCTGGACTTTATCTTCTCTGTCATGTAACAAGTGATGAGTTCAATCAAATGCTCAAAGATACTCATCCAGAAGGACATGATTCTTGTGGAGATGCAGGGATTGTAACAAAAATTCCTTTTTGAATTTTTTGACAACCAGATGTACCATAAATAACACTTCTAATTGTTAACAAGCCAGATAACATTTGAAAAAATATCCTCACTTCCTTGTAAAATACTCCCCAACACTCTTGTCTGCTTTGGACTAGGTATATTTACTAATATACATAATTTTCTATGTATTTTATGATTGACTTGTCTCTGAGAAGTTATAATATGGGGCTTCCCTATTATATATTTAATCGTTTGATTTAAATTCAGGGTGTTGTATATGAGACAGTCAAGTAATTTAAGGCATAGTTTTTTTATTACTCTAGGTCTTGTTGCATTGTTATTCGTAATACTTTTCTTTGCTTTACTTGCTCTCCTTTAGATATATTTAAATTTAGAGAGTTGATGAGAAATGTATTTTTGTACTCATGGCAGTGACTGCTGGGAGTAACCGACTAGCTTATGCTTAAAAATACATCTCTTATTGGGACTAATCATCACTAAATTTCTACAATCAGACACACTCCAAGTTATAAATCCTCAATTTTTTAAATATTCTCTCAGAATCAAGAGGACCTCTTACTTGAGATATATGAGAATAAATTTACCATAATGATATTTTTATGGTATGGTCGCAAATATAATTTAAAAATTTTCAAAATTCTACGGTTCAAGCAATTTTTAAAAATTGAAAAGGAGATTGATTATGAAAAAGATTTTAAACATTTTTTTAATATCATTTTTTAGTCTCTCTATAATTTCGTGTGCTAAAAAAGATAGTGCTTCTTCAACACCAACTACCGACACAACAAGCAGTAGTGATCCAAAACAAATAACTGGAACTTTAGGAACAGGATATTCTGTAAATAGGAGCTTATCTTCCAGATTCGCCAGCTCGTCATCTGATAATTCATCTCAAACGGCAAATCAAGTCTGGGCAATCCCTATTTCAAGAACAAAACCCTATGAAGGAACTTCAAATGTATCACTTAACTACAATCTGATGCTCCAAGAGGGGGATGCCGGTAAAATGGGCAGACAGATTTTTAATATAGCAAGTGACGGTACATTTGCCTTAGATGTTTATATAAACTGCAATCCAACTAGTACAATGGAGTGTTTAGGTTATGTTTTTGTTCTGGTGGACTCTACTAAAACAGAAAAAAAAGATCAGATCATAGGATTTTTATCTCTTGGTGGTACTGAAAGCCTGGTCTCTATACCTGTTTCAGACCTCAAAAATGATCTGGATATGGGCACGGTTAATCAAGGTAGCTATGATAATGAAACTGGAGATAATTCAAGTGATGAAGCCATTGGCAAAACAATTGATGAAACAGCAGATAAATTTGCAACATTTTCTTCTGATCAATTGAAAATTCGTGCTTCAGCTGATGACTACGTAAAATTTATCAAAAACATTTATGTAAATGGGAGTTCTAATTATTCAGATTTGTCTTTTATGGAGGTTCGTTACAAATATATGTCAACAGTTACAAATGACGTTTTTACAGATTTTGATAATGCTACAGGTCTGGGAATTGGGTTGGCAATTTTTGTAAAGAGTACGGACACTATGACTGCTGATGGTAGTAAATCGTATACTCTAATACCACCAGGTTCAACTTTTTTAAAGACTTTTCATGATAATGGTACAGTAAATACTAGTGTTGAATACAGTTCAACAAATCCATTTGTTCTTGATGGTGTCTCTGATCCAAATTGGGGGGCTTTAAATAGCCAATATGATAGTTTCGATCTTGCACTTGATGGCAACAGATATTATTTGTCAACTATTCCAGAAGGATATTGGACTCTTACAGATAATAACAGTTCTACTCTTGGTTACTATGACCTAAGTCTAACCAATCCTATTGGAAGTGACAATTTTAGTAATACATATGTGCCATCTATCAAACTGGAAACAAATTCCGATGCTAAAGTTTCAAAAGTGCATCTGAAATGGTATT
>Ga0208277_1001995_pt1 | contig 11773 bp, 13 predicted proteins | sample ETNtaG_5_FD_185782 | JGI IMG/M metagenome (GOLD analysis project Ga0208277, IMG submission 185782) | Marine microbial and viral communities from oxygen minimum zone, Eastern Pacific Ocean - ETNP201406SV205 (SPAdes) (version 2) | ecosystem: Environmental > Aquatic > Marine > Oceanic ...
AGCTTTATTATCCTTCTGTATGCTCTTAGGGATTATTTTAGGAGAGTTTCTAGGTAGGCTATTTGGAATTGATGCCAATATTGGAGGCATTGGAATAGCTATGCTTCTCTTAATCTTTTTATCAGATTACTTAAAGAAATCATTTAGTCTAGGTGACATTACTGAAAAAGGGATTACCTTCTGGAGCATGATCTATATTCCTATAGTTGTGGCTATGGCCTCCAAGCAGAATGTTTTAGGTGCAGTAGATGGAGGATTAATTGCTCTTCTTTCTGGAGGTGTTGCTGTGCTACTTTCTTTTTTATTAATTCCTGTGTTAAGCAAGATCAAAAAATAATGGATATATTCGAGATCATTAACACCGTTCTTTCTAAGAATGGACTTATCACCTCTTTTGTTTTTGTGGGCTGCATTGTTTGGTTTTCTTATTTCCTCTCAAACAAATTAACCCAAGGAAAATTTCATGGCTCAGCTATAGCTATTCTTTTAGGTCTGATATTTGCTTACTTGGGCGGCACTTACACTGGAGGCAAACAAGGTGTTGCAGACATTGGTCTTTTATCAGGTGTCGGTTTGTTAGGCGGAGCTATGCTAAGAGATTTTGCAATTGTAGCTACGGCTTATGGCGTTAAGTTAGACGATCTAAAAGCATCCGGTATCGCAGGGGTTTCTTCTTTATTTATTGGAGTTACTTTATCTTTTTTTGTAGGAGCTATAGTTGCTATCATTTTTGGATACACTGATGCAGTTAGCATCACAACCATTGGAGCAGGAACAGTTACTTTTGTTGTAGGCCCAGTTACAGGGAGTGCATTAGGCGCCAGCTCCGAAGTTATTGCATTAAGCATAGCTGCGGGCTTAGTCAAATCTATCTTAGTAATGATTGGCACTCCGCTTTTAGCAAAATATATCGGTCTAAATAATCCAAATTCAGCCATGATCTTTGGAGGATTGATGGGAACAAATAGTGGTGTAGCGGCTGGTTTAGCGGCGGTAGATCCTAAATTAGTACCTTACGGGGCTATGACTGCAACCTTTTATACTGGACTTGGATGCCTTCTAGCGCCTTCAATTCTTTTCTTAATTATTGAGTTAGTTTATTAGATGAACAAGTTATATATATTTTGCTTTTGCGCTCTATCACTCTCTTCTTGCTCAACTTTAAAAGAGGGCATAAAGGCGCCTATCTCAGAAGTTGATGATTATTATTTATGCTTTCCTGAGGGCGATCCTGATTACAACACAATGAATGTCCAAGATAGGACCAATTTATTGAAAGAACTTCTTTTAGAATTAGACTCAAGAAACCTTAACTGTGAAGAAAGATTTAAAAATATAAAAACAGTGCAAGAAGACTTTAAAGAGATCAACCAAAGAGATTTGGATACAAAGGCAGGTGTGTGCCGAACTAATAGTAATGGCCCATGTAGATATGATTAAAAAGATAGCTTTTATTTTATTTTTAGTATTTTCTAGCTTTATAAAGGCAGATTTAATGAAGTTTCAATGTTTCATGGCCGGTGTAGGAGATAATTGGGGCAATAAGCCTAAGGTACTTTTTTCTTTGACTATGGGCGTTGAAACTAAAAAAGCTATTCAAACTTTAAAAAAAGGAAACCTAGAAATGGATCTATTAGTCACCAAAGATCATTATGAGCTAGGCATGTATACCGATGCAACTAAGAGTAAAGATAGGTTTATCCCCGTTATTAAGCTAAACAAAGAAACACTTAATATTGATTATGCTAAATACATGGATTTAGTAGCACCCATTACTTGCCTAAAGTTATAAAATATAAAGATGTTTTATTATGCAGTAGCAGTGGATGCTGAGAATGTTAGGAATTATCTTGTAGCAGATTCTGATCAAGAAATAGATTCTCATTGCACTGAAAACAACTACAAGATTATAGGCAGACCTAAATATGTAGAGCCTGGCATGGTAGCTCACAATTTCATTTGGGTTGGAGAAGGCAAAAGACCTGCTTTATTGGACATTTCAAAACCTCACAATTATCAATAAGATTATGAAAAAAATATTCTTGGGTCTTGGATTCATGCTGATATCTTTGGAAGCTTTTTCGCAAACCTTGCCGGAGATGGTAATTGGCGAAGAAAGTATAAATCCAGGTATAGATTTAATCTTTGAAGGAGCTATAAAAGATGACGTTTCTCCTGCCTACAAATTTGGAAAAGAAACGACATCAGATATTCATTTAGAAGTTTTATCTACGTGGAATGAAAGTGCACCAAGAGGTTCCGCTGTGGGTGGTTTTGTAGCCTATCTAAATATAACCGCAAAGATAATTAACGAAAGTAGCGGAAAGTATAAGAATGTTAAATTATTACCTCACGTTAATTTATCTGATAGTTTTCATTACGCGTTAAATACTAAACTTCCCGGTCTAAGGAGTGATCTATATTCCATCGTATTTACCATTCAACCTCCTAAGATAGGTGATTTAGGAATGCATTTTGATTGGAGAGAGGAGGTAAGTGCTTCATTAATACAAGAGCATTCTTTTACCTACAAGAATTTAGATTTTTATAAGATTGCTGAGGCCTCCAGAAGGTAATTAATCTACTTTTACCACAACTTTACCAATTAACTTCCTTTCTGAAAGGTATTTGATAGATTCTTTAGCTTCAGTCAGAGAAAAGGTTTTGCAGACATAAGGATCAAAAAACCCCTCTTCACAGATCCTTCTTATCTCTTGATTATTCTCTATGCCTTTCTCTGGGTTTTTTCTTGCAAACTCTCCCGCTCTAACCCCTACAACAGAGAAGCCTTTAATTAATGCCATATTTATGGGGAGGGTAGGTATTCTGCCACTTGCAAAGCCAACAATTAAAATCCTTCCGCCCCAGTTAATGCATCTTATCGAGTGATCGAAAACATCGCCACCAACTGGATCATATATAACATCAGCACCAAGACCTCCAGTAAGCTCTTTAACTTCATTTCTAAACTCCACTTTATCTTCTTTATGAGTAAGGACAGTATGATCAGCTCCCCAGTTGATGGTTTCTTTTAATTTCTCTTCGGATGTTCCGGTGGCAATTACCTTGGCACCAAGATATTTTCCAAGCTGTACAGCTGCCATTCCCACTCCTCCAGTAGCTCCATGCACCAAAAGGTTTTCTCCATTCTTTAATTCTCCTCTTCTAACTAAAGAAACGTAAGCTGTTAGATAAGCGGTTTGAAACGCCGCCGCCTGTTCAAAAGTCAAGTTGCTTGGTTTTATCTCAACACTGTTCTCACTTACACATATAAGTTCAGTAAAAGCGCCTTTACCCAAGGCTCCAAAAGTCACTTCATCACCTTCTTTTGCCTTTGAGACTTTAGAACCAACTGATTGAACAATTCCTGCACCTTCCATGCCTAGTCCGAAAGGAAGATCGGGTTTGTGTTGATACTTTCCTTGAGTCATAAGAAGATCAGGAAAGTTAACTGAAGCAGCCTTTACTTTAATTAGAATTTCGTTGTTTTTAGGTTCATCTATTTGATTTTCAACCAATTCAACCCCTGACATGTCATCACTCAGTGATTTACATATCAGCGTTCTTGTTTTAATCATTTATTAATCTGCAGGATGACTAGATTCTTCACCTTCATATTTATACTCCACACTCCTTTTAAAAGCATCTCTTTCAAAAAGCATATCGGTGTATCTGGTTATATTCGGTTTAAAAGCTTGTTCAATACCTAGCGACTTAGCCACCACAAAAGCATAACTTACGCATATATCGGCTATGGTGAATCTGTTTGAGCAAAGGTACTCTCTATCGTCTAAAGTTGTTTCAAGAAGCTTACATCTTGAAACAAACCATCTGCTGTAACCCTCTACAGCTGCATCAGCTACCCCAGGTTCTTGAAGTTTATATCTCAACACCACTGTTTGTGGAAATGTCAGGGTAGCATCTGAGTGGAATAACCAATTTAAATAAGCAGGGTAGTCTGGTTCATCCGGCATCACTCTTAAGTCTGTGGGCCCATATTTTTCTACTAAATATTGAGACATTGCAACTGACTCTGTCATTTTTACATCCCCATCAGTCATGTATGGGATGGTTCCTAGCATATTCACTTCAAGGTATTCTGGTTTAAATACACGTGGAGGGAATGGCATCATTTCTAGCTCATAATCCAAGCCCATCTCTTCCGCAGTCCATATAGGTCTTGTTGCTCTAGAAGCTTCGGTACCATAAATTTTAATAGTCATATTTAATCCTTAAATTTTATTGATAATACTATCATTAGTATCAAGAATTAGAACAACATATAAATCAGTGACTAATAACTACATAAGGGTTAATATTTCTAAGGAGTTTCTTTAAAAAAAAGATTCTTTAATTTTAATTATTTAGGAGTATTTATTATGTTTACAGAATTAGAAGTTTGGAACTTATTCTGGTTATCTGGAATATCAAACGCAGCTTGGTTTGCGGGACTTGCCTTCTTGTTATGGGTTAGTTTTAGAGCAGCTAATTTGGTTGGCGAATCAGATAATATGATTGGAAAAATAGCTGTTACAGCTTTCTGTTTAGTTATTGTTTATCAATTAAATTTTAACGCAGCACTTGTAGAATGGGCTGGTAATGGTACTGCATCAGCGTTGGTGTACTTACAAAGTCAAGGTACGGAGATAAGTGCAGGGGCACAAAGGTTTGTTGAATATATGGAACCTGGAAAAGAATTTGATCTAATGCCAAATGGAATAGGTTGGGTCTTCCTTGTCACTATCTTAGTTATGCAGATGTCTAGTATCTGGATGAAGAAATAAATTATGAAATATTTATTAATAACCTTTTTATCCATCTCAACTTTTCTGGCAGCGGAAGAGTATGAATTTGAACCTACCCCAAATAAAGCAGAATACTATTCTGGTAATTTTAATAAAGGAAAGGGTATGAGCGACCTTTATAAATGGGCTGAGAAATTTGTTAAATGGACTGAAGGAAAAGGTGATGTTTGGAATGAAATGGAGACAGTTATCTTTACTCCGTATTACTCAAATGATCTTCAGGAAACTGATTTTGTTTGGCTAAATCTACACCCTAATTCAACTTCTCAATACAGAACTGTTGAAAATTGGGCTAAAGAGGGAGGAAAATTATTCAGTACAATACCTATAACCAATTCCAGGGTAACAGAGGTTTGGCAGTGGCCAGTCTCAACTCCTGATGGAGAAATCTCAGAAATGGGTTTTGTACGCTTCACCGATTGTAAGTTAAAAGACGGAGTAACAATGAGAAAAGCTTTTGATGCATACAAAAGGTTTGCCATTAAAGCAAAATCTACTGGTGATACTATGGGTCGTAAGATGATTATGTCTCCAGTTGGAGCTGGAAATATTGATTTTGATTTCGTATATTCTTTATATGCTCACTCACCAAGTGAATACGGAAAAAATGTTGATAATTTTGGTGCAAACTTAAGAGGCACACCTGAAGCAGAAGCTCTTAACGATATCTCGCAATGTGGCAATGGAAGGAGTTATACAACTCTAAGGGTAAAAGAAGCTAAGTAATATAGAAGGGGTCTTATGACCCCTTTTTTTAAATTTCTACAGAAAGAATTTCTTCCCCCTTGATATCTTTTAGGGTGACTGAAATTTTGTTTTTATTGAACTTAATGATTCCATAGTTTTCTTGAGAATACATATCGCCTTGAAGCAAATCATCAGTCTCTTTGTTTAAGAGATCCCATAGCATAGATATTGGCTTTGAAATTGGTTTATTCATAGATGACGAAGTCATCTCAATTATTCTTCCATCTTTATACAAACCAGCTTTATGCCTGTCTCCTGAAATTATAATGATTGGTTTACGGGTTGTTTTAAGAAGATTTAGAAGTTTTGTCCTTTCATGAGGAAAGTTATGCCATTTTTCAAACCCATGATTTGTAGGAAGTATTTGTATTGAAGAAACTATAATGACTAAATCACTATCTTTATTTACAACCTCTTCAAGCCATTTCCATTGTCTTTCCCCTAAGATAGTTTTTGTTTTATCTAGTGTCGGAGAGTAGGGCTTATCGGCTTGGTCTAAAGGAGAGCGATGGTATCGTGTATCGAGCGCAATAAGGTTTACCTTACTTCCCAAGATTTCATTTACTTCATTAAAGTAGATTCCTTCTCTATTGTGTCTAGGGTCTTCTTTATTAACATTCCAGAATTCTAGAAACAGTTTCTGCGCTTCTTTTTTCAGAGGGTATTCAAATCCGCCATCATTTTTCCCATAATCATGATCATCCCAAATAGCATTAAGTTTTTTATCAAAAACCCATTTAGGAAACATTTGTCTTTGCTTCTCATATGATTTGCGCATTTCTATAAGAAGACCATCTTCAGAATCTCCATAAACGTTATCTCCCATAAAGAAAAATTCATCTATGTTTTCTTTTTTTATAGCATCCCAGATAGGCTGATCCCTTTTTTCCGTTATACAAGAACCAAAACCTATGACATAAAGTTCAGAATCCTTTGTTGCGGAAAGCGAATAATTAGAAAAGGCTAGAAAAATAAGTGCAGTTAGTGCGAATCTATTTATGACTTTCATGTATGAATTATTGGTTTAATCTATATTATTCCTAAAATCTTATCATGAAAATTTTTATTAGATTTTATGTTTTACTATTTTTAGTATTTATTTTAAATGGGTGCGGAGAAGGAATTGCAGAAATGAATTATCCTGAAACAAAAAAATTAGACTTAGTAGAGAATATATTTGGCCAAACAATAGAAGATCCTTACCGTTGGCTAGAAGATTTTACTAGTAATGAATCTAAGGAGTGGGTTAACCAACAAAATATTCTCACAGATAGATTCTTGTCCAATCCCTATCAACAAAAAATAAAAACAGGATTGGAAGAGATTTGGGTATCTGACCAGATAAGCGTTCCTTACAAGAAAGGTAACAAGACCTTTTACTTTTCTAATGACGGTAAAAAACAACAAAGCGTCTTCATGATGAAAGGCTGTGATGACTGTGAAGCTCAGGTGTTGTTAGATCCAAACCAATTCTCTGATGACGGAACAATATCACTAGGCGATGTTAGTGTGAGTCCTGATGGAAAAAAGGTAGCTTATTCAATTTCTGATGGAGGTTCTGATTGGAGAACTTGGAAAGTAATGGACATAGAAACTAAGGAAGATTTAGCAGATACGATAGAGTGGTCTAAGTTTTCTTATGCAACTTGGGAGTCAGATAGTTCTGGATTTTATTATCAAAAATATGAAAAACCGGATGAGGCTTTAGCAGATGTAAACAGAAGCCCTCAATTGTATTTTCATAGACTTTCCGATAACCAAAGAGAAGATAAGCTCATTTACCGAGATGAGCAGAACCCAGACAGGTCTTGGTCTATGAGTGTCCCTGAAGAAGGGAAATATAGAGTTCTGTCGATAGGAGAAGGGACGGACGAAAGGAATCTTTTATATATTCAGTTTGAAGAGGATGCAGACTTCATTCCCGTTATAAACGAATTTGAAGCCACTTATAATTTCTTAGGTGGAGTAAGTAATACACTCTGGTTTTACACTACTTTGGATGCACCTAGAGGCAAGGTAGTGTCTTTAAACATTAGTAATGAATCTGAATATACGTGGAACGAAGTTGTAGGTGAAAGCGACCCCATTTCGGCTGTTTCTATAATAGGGAAGAAGATAGTAATAAATTATCTAAAAGACACTATTACGGACATTAAATTTTTTGATTTGGAAGGAAATTACTTATCCGATTTAGATTTTCCTAACAAAGGCTCTATAAATGGATTTTATGGGAACATAAAAGACAGCACTGCTTACTTTGAATTCACTAATTACACTTCACCTGAAGAGGTATTTGAGATAGATCTTGAAACTCTTAGTTATAAACCTTACTGGAAATCTAATATCCCTGGTTTTAATGCTGATAAATACCTAAGCGAATTGCGCTTTTACCCTTCTTTAGATGGAACAGAAATTCCTATACACATAGCAAGCAAAAAAGGATTGAAGATAGACAAAGATACCCCTGTTCTTCTGTATGGTTATGGTGGCTTTAACATTCCTATTCTTCCTAATTTCAGTAAAACTTTTTATATGTGGATAAAATCAGGAGGGGTGTTGGCGGTAGCTAATTTAAGAGGTGGAAGTGAATATGGTGATGCATGGCATGAGGGAGGTATGCTGCTCAATAAACAAAACGTATTCGATGACTTTGCTTCAGCTGCTAAATATTTACATCAAGAAGGGATAGGCTCTTCTGAGACAACTGTTTCTTTAGGAAGGTCAAATGGAGGTTTGCTGGTTGCAGCTACAATGCTACAAAATCCAAATCTTTTCAAAGTAGCTATACCTCAAGTGGGTGTTTTAGACATGCTTAGGTTTCATAAATTTACTATAGGTTGGGCATGGACAAGCGACTATGGTGAACCGGACGAAGAGGAAGATTTTATTAATCTATTGTCCTATTCTCCTTATCACAATATAAAAAAAGATGTTTGTTACCCAACTACTTTAATAACCACTTCCAGTAGAGATGATCGTGTTGTACCGGCTCACTCGTATAAATTTGCAGCTAAGCTACAAGAACAGCAATCTTGTGATAACCCAATACTTTTAAGGGTTGAATCTAGAGCAGGGCACGGTGCAGGTACTTCTAAAGATAAGCAAATAGATGAAATAGCAGATATTTTTGGATATGCTCTTTCTGTAATAAAAGGTAATTAAATGTCGAACATACATGAAATAAAAGGCTGGATAGATCGAGTTCAAGAAGAAATCATCGATCCAGAAAGAGAAATCATAGATCCTCATCATCATTTATGGCACGGCCCTGAAGATCCTCCTGGAATAAAAGATACTTATAGATATTTACTTGAAGATTTATGGCGAGACACCTCAAGCGGTCATAATATTAAAAAAACTGTGTATATAGATTGTGGTCAAGAATATTATCAAGAAGGTCCCGATGCCTTTAAACCAGTTGGAGAGACAGAATTTGTTGTCGGTATAGCAAAAGAAGCAAAAAAGGATTTATCTAAAGCTCAGATCGAAGGAATCATTGGTCATGTAGATATGATGTTAGGAGACTCTGCAAAAGAGGTTCTGGAAGTTCATATTGAAAAAGGTGAAGGTTTATTTAGAGGCATTAGGCATTCAGGAGGTTGGGATGCGGATGAAAGAGTAAAAAATGCTCATTCAGAACCAACTGAAAGCATTTATCTGGAAGATACTTTTCAAAAAGGACTAGAGCAACTCACTAAACTGGATCTTGTTTTCGATACTTGGCATTACCATAACCAAATTAAAGACCTAACCATATTGGCAGGTGAGCTACCCGATTTAAAAATAGTTCACGATCATTTTGGCGGACCTTTAGGAATAGGTCCCTATGAAGGAAAGCAAGAGGCTATATTTGGTCAATGGAAAGAAGATACTGCAAGATTAGCTGAGTGCCCTAATGTTTATGCAAAACTAGGTGGTTTGGCTATGCCGGTAAACGGCTGGAAGTGGCATAAAAGAGATTTGCCTGTTTCTTCTGATGAATTAGTTTCCACGCACGAAGAATATTACAAGCACACGATTGAAATATTTGGTGTAGACCGATGCATGTTTGAAAGTAACTTTCCCGTAGACAAGCAGTCAATTTCTTACCACGTTCTATGGAACGCTTTTAAGAAGATGACTAAAGGCTTTAGTGAAGACGACAAAGAGTCTCTTTTTTATAAAACCGCTAAGGAATTTTACAGTCTTTAATTACTGATCAAAACCTTGTAACTTACCTGCTTCCTCTCTTATCAGTTCAGGCGAGCCTAATAATTGTCTATTAAGTCCAATCCTCTTGAACCAGTAGTGCAGACCTAACTCATCAGTAAAACCCATACCACCATGTACTTCGGTAGATGTCTTGGATATTTGTTTGCCTACTTCTGATACATGAGCTTTAGTTTGACAAGCCATTAATCTAGCATCTTCAGCAGAACTATCTTGACTATGTGCCGCATGCCAAATCATAGAATGACAAGGCTCTAATTCTGCAGCCATCTCTGCACACATATGCTTTACTGCTTGGAACGAACCAATTAGTCTTCCAAATTGCTTTCTTTCAAGCGAGTAAGCAACAGCCTTATCTAACATAACTTGTGAAGCTCCAACAGTATCAGCTGATAACATCAATCTTCCTGCATCTAAGACTTTCTCTATAACACTTAAATCGCTTGAGCCTGGGAGGAGGGTGGCATCTACTTTATCTAGTGTTAACTCTATGGAGGTTCGAGTTTTATCTACAGTAACGAGTTCAGTAACAGTTATTCCTTTACTAGAAGAATCTATTAAGAAAAGTTCACCAGATTTATTTGCAAGCAAGTAAGCATCTGCATTTTTACCATCAATCAAGAATAGACTTCTTCCTGAAACCTTCCCTTTATCAAACTCTATGCCAGCATCTTCTCTTGCCCCAACAAATTCAGAAAGGCCAACTCCAATTACTTTTTCTCCACCAGCAATTTTCGGTAACCATTCATTTTTCTGATCTTCGTCTCCAGCTAATGTGATTGCTATAGGCGCCATCACGTAAGCTCCTGCATAAGGGACGGGTGCTGTTCCAGCCCCTAAAGCTGATGATACTACCGTTGCAAATAACATGTTGAGTCCCAACCCACCGTAGGATTCAGGAACCATAAGACCACTCAAACCTAATTCAATAATTCCTTTATGAATATCATCAGCTTTTGCTTCCTCACCATCAGCAACTGCTTTTATAGTATCTAAAGGGGCGTTGTCACTTAAGAATTTACTTATGTTTTCTTCAAGACTTTTTTGTTCTTCTGATAATCCAAAATACATAATTACGCTCCTTGTACTTTAGGCTCTTTAGGCATGCCTAGTGCTCTTTCACTAATGATATTTTTTTGAATCTGATTAGTTCCCCCGCCAATTATTAGGCCTAGATAATACATATATGTTTGTTGCCAGGCTCCATGATCTCTAAGATGAGGACTGTCTTCATATAAAGTACCTAATTCTCCCATTGCATCAATTGCTAGACCTTCTAATTCATGACGCAATTCAGTGCCTTGTAGTTTTACAATAAACTTAGCCAATGTAGCATCTTGACCGTCATTAATTTGAGAGGACAAAATTCTTAAAGCATTAGATTGTTGCGCCATTAACCGCCCTTGTATAGAAAGTAATCTATCTCTAAAGATCGGTTTATCGATTACTCTTTGCCCATCAATGGTTTCTGTCTTCATTAAATCTATTAAAGAGTTAAGTCTATTCTGAGTTACATTAGGATCAGCTAAAGAACCTCTTTCGTGACCCAATGTTGCATTTGCGACTTGCCATCCCTCACCTCTACTACCTACTATATTCTCAGCCGGTATTCTTACGTCCGTAAGAAATAGTTCATTAAAATCAGAATCCCCAGTCATCTGTTTAATGGGTCTTCTGTCTATGCCTTCACTATCCATTGGCATTAATAGATAGCTAATTCCTTGGTGTTTTGGAGCATCAGGTTCTGTTCTAACCAAAATAAAACACATTTGGGCAAGTTGAGCTGTGCTGGTCCATATTTTTTGACCATTGATAACCCATTCATCGCCATCTAGTTCTCCTTTTGTTTGTAAACTTGCTAAATCGCTTCCTGAATTGGGTTCAGAGTAACCTTGGCACCAAATCATTTCTCCTCTTAGAGTAGGGCGAATATATGCTTGTTTTTGTTCTTCTGTACCCAACGATAGTAAAGTAGGTACAAGCATTTGTATGCCTTGACCCCCCATGGCTTT
>Ga0208277_1001996_pt1 | contig 11768 bp, 12 predicted proteins | sample ETNtaG_5_FD_185782 | JGI IMG/M metagenome (GOLD analysis project Ga0208277, IMG submission 185782) | Marine microbial and viral communities from oxygen minimum zone, Eastern Pacific Ocean - ETNP201406SV205 (SPAdes) (version 2) | ecosystem: Environmental > Aquatic > Marine > Oceanic ...
ACAGATAGAATTCCAGGTGTTGATACTTATACTTTCGATGGAGCTACTTTAGTATGGGATGGAATCTCAAGAGCTGTTTCATTTGAATGTGATGGAGGTATAATGCTAAATGAAAATAGTTATAAACTATGGAGGTTAAGTTCTGATTGTCAGTAGTACTAAAAAAAGAAAAATTAGAATCTTTTACCGATTGAAATACCTCCTTTAAATGTGGCTTCAGGCCTATTATCGTACACGTCATAACCACAGTTTGTACAATCATCGTTTCCATTATTAGTAAATAAGAATCTTCCTACTCCGACCATGTATTCAAAAGTCCACCCTTTTTTGTTTACCCATTTTCTTCCTACTCCAAAGCCAGGTGCTATGTCCCATACTTTTATTTCTTCATATGTCGAATAGGGCTCATTAGGCATTGGATCATAATAGTATGTTTCTCTGTTGTATTCTATATTTGAAAATTTAATGAATACTTCGGCAAAATATCCTTCCCCACCGAAATCAGTTTTGTTTAAAAAATAAAATCTATAAAAAGGATTTAATGAAAATTTTTCAGACCAAGAGCTGGATGAATTATTATCATTAAAATTAAAAAATACATCTGCCCCATAGGAAGAATATGAATCGTTTATTTTTTCATATCCAATATTTAAAGCAGGCTGAGTCAAAAAATCAATCACATCAAGTTTTATTTCATGATTTCCAAGTTCATCTAAAAGTTCTGTTACCTGTCTATCGGATTTTATTACTTCTACTGGCTGAACATCTTGGCCATAGGCTTTATTGAATAATAGTATAAATAATGGAATTAAAAAATATTTCATTTCTAGTTTTTTTTACAAATCTAAAATCTAATCATTGATTTTAAGCATGATTATTGTTAATTAAATATTAAAGTTAATCTACATTAATCGTTAAATTTGCACTGTCAAAATATTCATGTTGAAACCGAATCAAAAATCTGAAAGCTCAAAAAAAAATCAAGTTGAAAAAATGTTCGACTCAATATCCTTTGAATATGATTTGCTTAACGGGATTATGACATTTAATAATCATAAGAGATGGAAGAAAAATATTTTGAATATTGCCAAAAAGCTTAAGCCTAAAAATGCACTTGATATTGCAACTGGAACTGCAGATATTGCAATTAATTTGGGAAGTATTTCAGATTGTAAAGTTACCGGAGTAGACATTTCTGAAAAAATGCTCAATGTTGGTAGAGAAAAAATATTAAAAATGAAACTAAGTGAATCCGTGAGTTTAGAAACGGGAGATGCAGAAAATTTAAATTTTAAAGACAATTATTTTGACCTAGTAACAATTGGATTTGGTGTAAGAAATTTTCAAGATTTACAAAAGGGATTAAAGGAAAGCTTTAGGATCTTAAATGAAAAAGGTACACTTATTATACTTGAGACTTCGGTTCCAGAAAATAAAATTATGAAATTGTTCTATTCCATATTTACCAGGACTTATATTCCTTTAATGGCACGTTTATTTTCGAAGGATATCTCAGCATACAATTATTTATTAAATTCTGCTGAAGCTTTTCCGTGTGGACAGGCATTCGGAAAAATATTAAAATCAGTTGGTTTTAAAAAGGTTCAAATAAATCCTAAATTATTCGGTTCTTCCACAATTTATATTGCAACAAAATGATTTCTGAATTCAATTTTTTTAGTGAATTTAATTTTTTACTCAAAAATAAAGACCCCTTTGTCGTTTTTAAAAAACCTAGTCATAATAAAATAATTTGCTGGCAGGGAAATGTTTCCTATTTATCTTTAAATGCAATAAATAAGGAAAAGGGTTTTTTATTTATGCCCTTTAATCACGATTCTAAAGGTTTAATTTTAACTCCCTCTAAAATAACAGAAACTGAATTTTATTTAGACAGAAGATTTGAAATGAATTCAAATATTAAAATTGATAATTTTTCAAAAAAAAGAAAATCACATATTGAATCCATTGAGAATGCAATAAAAGAAATTAATTCTACAGATTTAGAAAAAGTAGTCTGCTCATCAACTTTTAATTTAAGCATAGATTCTAAAAAATATGTAGATTATTTTAAAAAGTTAATTCAGTTAAACCATGATGCTTTTTGTTATTTTTTTTATGACCCTAACATCGGCATTTGGACCGGGGCATCTCCAGAAAAATTAATCTCTGCAGAAAACGGATCCCTAACAACATGTGCACTTGCAGCAACAAAAAAGGATGTTAACCAGATATGGAGTGACAAAGAATTTAGAGAGCAAAAAATAGTTGAGGAACAAATAATTAAAGATTTAAAAGGATCATGTAATGATTTAGAAATTGGAGTATTACAAACTGTAAAGGCAGGTACTTTATATCACTTGAAAACATTATTAAAAGCCAAAACAAATCATCAGTCCACAGTTTTAATCAATAAGCTTCATCCAACTCCAGCTGTTGCGGGAACCCCAAAGGATTTAGCAATAAAGTATATAAATAATTTTGAAGAATATGACAGATCATATTATACCGGATATCTTGGTTTTATTGATAATTATGATTGTGATATTTATGTTAATATTAGATGTGCTAAAATTCTTAATAATGATCTAACCCTTTACGTTGGCGGAGGAATAACTAAAGATAGTAATCCGATCGATGAATGGAATGAAATCATTAATAAATCTCAAATAATGCTTAACGTATTTCATGAAGTTTAAGACATATATTTAGTAAATTTGTTTGAAATGAAGTACTCCGTAATTCCTGTCGCTCAATCCCTTATTTTGTCCTGTTTAAATTTCAACTTTTTAAATGTTGTAATTTCTCCAGGATCTAGAAATGTGCCTTTGGCAATAGGATTTGCATCTAATAATAATTTCAAGTGTTATAGTATAGTAGATGAAAGATCAGCTGCTTTTTTTGCTTTGGGATTGTCACAAAGGTCAAAGGAACCAACAATTTTAGTGTGCACTTCAGGATCGGCATTATTAAATTATTATCCCGCAATTGCAGAAGCTTACTACAGTGAGATTCCTTTAATTATTTTGTCTGCTGACAGGCCCGCTTATAAATTAAATATTGGTGATGGCCAAACTATAAATCAAAACAATGTTTTTGAAAAAAATATACTTTACTCAAAAACATTAAAACAAGATTGTACCCATTCAACTGAGGAAATTATAAAAAGTAACAAACAAGAAATTATCGATGGTAAATCAACTGCTTCTTCAATTTTAAGCAAACAAAAATCAATACAAAAAGATAATGAATTAATAATTGAGGAGGCCTTTAATAATTGTATAAATAATAATAAGCCTATACATCTAAACATACCCATGGAGGAGCCTTTATATGATTTTGTTAGTTCACCATCAATAAAAATTAATATCAGAAAAAAATTACTAGAGCCTTTAATTTCTGAAAATAAAATAGCAGAGGTTTATAATGAAATTGAAAAAGAAAAAAGAATATTGATTTTAGTTGGTGTCGCAGAAAATGATATCTTATCAAATAAATCCATTGAGATAATTAACTCATTAAACTCTATGGTTGTTTTAAAGGAGCACACCTCAAATATTCATAATGAGTCTTTCATCTCAAATATTGATCGCATAATTGGACCAATAGAATTACAACAAGATTCACCTGAGATTTTTGAAGAGTTGTCACCGGATGTAATTATTACAATGGGTGGAATGATTATTTCAAAAAAAATAAAATTATTCTTAAGAAATTTTAAAGCAAAAAAACATTTCCATATCGGAAAAAATTCTTGTAATGATTCTTTTTATTTGGGTGTTGAGCATTTAAATATGAGCCCTGATAAATTCTTTGAAAATATGAATATTAAATCTCAAAAATCAAATTATTCAGTTTTATGGAATAGGCAAAATTTGAGTAAAAAAAACTTACATGAAAGATTCACCAAAATTGCAAATTATTCAGATTTAAAAGTATTTGAGATTTTATCAGAATGGATTCCAAAAAAATATGATATTCAGGTTGCAAATAGTACACCGATAAGATATTTTCAATTATTTGATTTAAGAAATCAAAACAATATGTTTGCTAACAGAGGAACTAGTGGAATAGACGGAAGTACATCAACTGCAATAGGAAGTTCGATAAATAACAATTCTCCTGTTTTACTTGTTACGGGTGATTTGAGTTTTTTCTATGACATGAATGCTTTATGGAATAATTATACCAAATCAGATTTTAGAATAATAATAGTAAATAACCAAGGAGGAGGGATATTTAAAATACTTCCAGGTTATAAGGAAAATGATATTTTTTCTGAATTTATAGAAACTAAACATAATTTATCTGCAAGAAATATTTCTAAAATGTTTAACTGTAATTACAATAGGGTGTCAACCAAATTTGGACTTAATATTGCAATGAGAACATTTTTTAGAAAATCTAAAAAACCAAAGATTTTGGAAATAAAAACTTCTGGCATAAAAAGTGCAAAAATTTTAAAGGATTATTTTAGATATTTGTCTAAATCATAACTTAACACATAATCGACATGAATGTATCTTGGAGTGAAATAAAAAAATACACAGATATAAAATTTGAGTTTTATAATGGAGTAGCAAAAGTTACTATAAACAGACCAAAAGTTTATAATGCTTTCAGGCCAGAAACCAATAACGAAATGCTTGATGCATTTGATATTTGTAGAGAAAGAAATGACATTGATGTAGTTGTTATTACCGGAACCGGAAACAAGGCATTTTGTAGTGGTGGTGATCAGAACGTCAAGGGTACCGGAGGTTATATTGGAGATGATGGCGTTCCTAGATTAAATGTACTAGACCTTCACAAAAAGATAAGAGAATTACCAAAACCTGTTATTGCAATGGTAAATGGCTATGCGATTGGCGGTGGACATGTTTTACATGTTGTTTGTGATTTAACTATTGCAAGCGATAATGCAATCTTTGGACAAACTGGGCCAAAAGTTGGTAGTTTTGATGGAGGGTTTGGCTCTTCTTATTTGGCAAGACATGTAGGTCAAAAGAAAGCCAGAGAAATTTGGTTTCTATGTCAACAATATTCCGCTGATGAAGCCTTAAGAATGGGCATGGTTAATAAAGTAGTCCCTTTTGAAAAATTAGAAGAAACGGTATTGGAATGGTGTTCAATAATGCAAAAAAGAAGTCCCTTAGCACTAAGAATGATCAAGAGAAGCCTTAATGCTGAGCTTGATGGTCAACATGGGCTTATGCAGTTGGCAGGTGATGCTACTTTGTTATATTATTTAACCGAAGAAGCTCAGGAGGGAAAAGAAGCATTTCTTGAAAAAAGAGATCCAAATTTTAAAAAATATCCAAAATTCCCTTAAACTCATAAAATCATTTTATTTGGAAATTAATTCAAAAAAAAAATTAAAAAGCTGGATTAGTGCTGCTAGGCTCGAAACCATTCCCTTGTCGATTTCAGGAATTATAATAGGCTCCTTTTACTCTTTTTTTCTACAAAAATTTGATATTATAATATTTATATTAGCATTACTTACAGCAATTTCTTATCAAGTTTTATCAAATTTTGCAAATGATTATGGTGACGGGATTTTAGGAACAGATGATAATAGGATTGGTCCAAAGAGATCTATTGCTTCTGGAGAAATTTCACCTTCAGAATTAAAAAAAGCAATACTGATTAATATATTTATTTCGGTTTCACTTTCTTATTTCTTAATCAAATATTCTTTTGGAACAAATTATTACTTACTACTAATTTTTTTAATTCTATCCATCTTTTCAGTAGTTGCTGCTATTAAATACACCATGGGGAAATCACCCTATGGATACAAAGGATATGGGGATATTTTTGTCTTTATTTTTTTTGGCTTAGTTAGTGTAATGGGTTCATCTTTTTTATATACTCTTAAACTAGATCTTATCCTACTGCCAATTGCAATTTCTTTAGGATTATTTTGCGTGGGGGTACTTAACCTTAATAATATAAGAGATATTGACAATGATACAAAGATGAATAAGAAAACAATACCAACTCGGATAGGTTTTAAGCTTTCAAAGTATTATCATTTTTTTTTAATTGTGTTACCTTTAACGTTAACCATTATTTGGAGTAATCAATTTTCAATTTATGATTATGCAACTTATGAAAGTGACAATCTAAAGGAAAATTTTGAAATATCTTACAATCATTTTTTAATTATTCTTGCCCTAATTCCCTTTATATTTCACCTAATTAAGGTTCATTTTGCAAAAACTTCAGATGAGTTTAGACCTCTGTTAAAACAACTTGCATTATCTGTATTTTTATATTCAATTCTAATTGCTATTTTTCTTATTAATGAAAGCAAGTTTTTTTAAACATACTTTAAATTTTATAATGCCTGGAAAAACATCAAGGGATGTTCTTTCAAAAAAAGATAGTTGGTTTCTAATTTTAAGGGACGCAAAAAGTTACGGTATTGGAGAATGTAGTATAATTCCAGGATTAAGCTTAGACAATATTCATGAAATCGAATTAAAACTAAAACAAGTCTGTAATGCTATTTCAAAAGGTGAGCAGATAAATTATGAAAGTTATAATCAATTTCCAGCCCTTAAATTTGCAATAGAGACCGCGCATAAAGGTATAGAGGGATTTGATACACCGTTCCATTTATTTAATTCAGATTTTAGCAATAGTGAAAAAGGGATCCCAATTAATGGACTGATATGGATGGGTGAAATCGCATTTATGAAAAAACAAATAAAAAGCAAATTAGATAATGGCTTTAATTGCTTAAAATTAAAAGTTGGATCACTTGAATTTGAAAGTGAAATCAACTTACTTAAGAATTTAAGAAAAGAATTTAATAAAAAAGACTTAGAGATAAGATTGGATGCAAACGGTGCCTTTACTAACGAGACTGCATTAGAAAAATTAAAAAGACTTAGTGATTTTTCAATTCACTCAATCGAGCAGCCAATAAAACCAAAACAATTCAGTGAGATGGCAAAAATTTGTGAATTATCCCCCTTACCAATTGCCCTCGATGAAGAACTTATTGGTGTTAATTTAAGCTCAGAAAGAGAAAAATTATTAGATACAATCAAACCTCATTTTTTAATATTAAAACCAAGCTTAATTGGTGGGTTTCAGGATTCAAACGAGTGGATTTATTTTGCTGAAAAAAGAAATATCAAATGGTGGGCAACCAGCGCTCTAGAAAGCAATGTAGGTTTAAATGCTATTGCTCAATGGGTTGCTACAAAAGAAAATAATCTAAGGCAAGGCTTAGGAACTGGTTTGTTATTTTCTAATAACATTCAGTCTCCACTGCATATAGAAGGAGATAAATTATTTATAAAAAATGATAAAAGCTGGGATTTAAATTTTTTCAATAAGAACATTTGACAACGGATTTAATAAATACAAATTTTAAACTTGATGGGATCTCTTATTCTCAAAAGAGTTTAGTTTCCCATTTTAAAAATAACAAACCTTATCATGATTTTTTAACCTCATGGTTTGATTGTAATGACTTCATAACTGTTAAAACATCTGGTTCAACAGGCTCTCCTAAATCCATAAGCCTTAAAAAGAAAGATATGATCTCCTCTGCAAGGTTAACAGCTAAATTCTTTAAATTACCACAAGGGTCAAAAGTTATAAATTGCCTTCCACTGGAATATATTGCTGGAAAAATGATGCTTGTAAGATCGATCGTAATGGGATGGGATTTAAATTTTTTCCCTATTTCATCAGATCCAATTAAAAAAATATCTTCTGTTTATGATTTTATTGCCCTTACCCCAATGCAATTAGAAAAATCTTTAGACAAGATAAAGTATGTAAAAACAGTCATTGTTGGAGGTAGTCCTGTTAGCTATGATTTAAGAGAAAAAATTTTAAAATTAGAATCAAAGGTTTATGAAACCTACGGAATGACTGAAACAATTACACATATTGCCGCTAGATGTCTGTCTAAAAATGAGGACAAATTTTCTGCTTTACCGGGAGTTGAGTTTTTTGAATCTAACAGTTGTTTAGCTATTAATACAAAACACTTGTCTTTTGAATCAATTAAAACAAATGATGTTGTAACACTTCATTCATCTAAACAATTTAGTTGGATAGGCAGAAAAGATTTCATAATAAACTCTGGTGGCATTAAGATTAATCCAGAAGAGATTGAAACTAAATTGGCAAAGTTTTTCTCTAATAGATTAATTATTTCATCGATTAGTGATGAGGTTTTAGGGCAAAAGGTAGTTTTGGTATTTGAAAAAAATATTCCAGAAAATTATAGAGAGTCTTTTGTTGATTTAAATCAATATGAAATACCAAAAAATATTTTCTCAATAGACTCATTTCCAATGTCTAACGGAAAAATAAGCAGGCTAATTATCCAAAAAAATATTCAAAACCTTCCAGGCTAATTTATTTGCAGACAAAAAGTTTTAATTTGTTTGGCACGCCGTTTGTCTAGTGTACTACTCAAACATTTAAAAACAATTATGAAAAAACAAATTCAAATTTTGGCGATTATATTTTTATCGCTTTTTGCATTTTCTTGTGATGATGACAATGACAATAACGACACATGTTGCCATGGCTCTTCAATTGTTGATGTGGCTTCCCAAGAAGAAAGTTTAAGTACTTTGGTTGCCGCACTTCAGGCTACGGGATTAGATGCAGCATTAACAGGACAGGGTCCATATACAGTCTTAGCACCAACTAACGATGCTTTTGATGCTTTTTTAACTAGTATAAATGCAACTACCTTAGAAGACATCCCAGTTGATGTATTAACAAATGTATTACTTAACCATGTAATTTTAGGAGAGGTTGAGTCAAGTTCATTAACTAATGGATATGCAAATACTCAAGCAATTAGTAGTGCATCTGGTACTAACATGTCATTATACATTAATACAGATAATGGAGTATCCTTCAATGGTGTTTCTAACGTACTTACAGCTGATGTAACTGCAAGCAACGGAGTAGTACACGTAGTTGATGGTGTTATCGGATTACCATCGATTGTTACTTTTGCTTTAGCTGATCCTAATTTTGAGGTTTTAGTTCAGGCTTTAACAAGAGAAGATTTAACACAGGATTTTGTTGGATTACTTAGTATACCTGCAGGATCTCCACCTTCCCCTTTTACAGTATTTGCTCCAATTAACACTGGTTTTGTTAATTTATTAGCAGAATTAGGAGTTGGTAGCTTAAACGATATTGATGAGCCAACTCTATCTGCGGTTCTTTCATATCATGTGGTAGTTGGCGCAAATCAGCTTTCTGTAAATTTATCAGGAGGTATGGAATTTACAACTGCTCAGGGTGGCAATTTACTATTTAATTTTGACGATCTTGGAGGAGGAATCTTAACAGATAACAATGATAGAACAAGTAATATTATAGCCCTTGATGTTCAAGCTGATAATGGAATTATACACGCAATAGACACCGTAGTTTTACCGTAAACTATTTAATATTTCCACTTTAATTTGAAACACCCCTTTATGGGGTGTTTTTTTTTAAATTATTTCATCAATTTTACTATATTGTAGGTCTAACTTAATAATGTGAATATGAAAAGATTAACTATAATATGTTTCTTAATAACAAGCTTGAGTTTTAGTCAAGAACAAGAAAAAAAGGAAGCTCCATGGAATGTAATGTACCCAGAATTTATGGCTGAAGAGGCAGCAGAATATTTCGATGAGTTTAATATGCTTTGGTCTGATGAAAGCCCAATAGATGCCAAAGAAGGTAGATTGGTTGCTATTGCTGTTTCAGCTGCAATCAGATGTGAATACTGCATAGCAGCTCAGATTGAATTTGCTAAAAAAGTGGGAGCTACTGATGACGAAATAAAAGCTGCGATTCAAATTGCTGCTGAGATTCAAAGATTTTCTACATTACTGTATGGAAATGAATTTGATGTTGAAACTTTCAACAAAATAATTGGAAGAGATAATAAAGAATAAATTAATTAATACTAACACAATAAATTATAAACTATGAAAAAACTATTTATTTTAATTTTAGCTGTATCATTTACAGCTTGTAATGCACCTGCTGAACAAGTAGGGGCGGGATTTTTCACTGGAGCTGAAGGTGAAAAATATGTAGTTGGTTCAGATGATATTACTGACATCTGGATGAATTACATAAAAGCTCATAACGAAAGAGACATGGATGCAATTATGTCTATGGAAACAGATAAAATTGCAATTGCAGGCCCAGACGGTAGTAGAATAAACGGAAAAGAAATGCATGCTGAGGCTCTAACTGCATGGTTTGAAGCTGAAAACCCAATGTGGGATGTATACTGGGCACTTCCTTATGAAGCTGTCGGAAGTGGATCAACATGGGTAGTTGTTGGCCATTCAATGACTTTAACAGTTGATGGAGAAGAGGTCAAAAAGAACTCTATGATTGATGCAGAAATCGTTGACGGATTGGTTAACAGATTTTTTGTTTATGACATGATGTTGCCTCCTGCACCACCAGTTGAATAATTACTTAAAAACCAAAAAAAGCACCCATTTGGGTGCTTTTTTTATTTAACATTTTTAGATTTATAATATGAATAAATTTTATTTTTTTGTTGCTTTAATGTTATCATTTTCGTGTAATAACACTAAACAAATTTCCATAACAAAAGTTGAGGGATCCGCTCCCTATCTTAACTCTTCACTCTCTTTAGAAGATATTAAAATAGATGAGAATGATTATACTTTTTCATTCGATGTCTCTGATTATACTTTAGGAATGCAATCGATAAAAGACTTTGATTATACTTTGGCAAATTCAAAAAAAGGACAGCATATACATTTCATTGTTAATAATGGACCTTATTCAGCTCATTATTCAGAAAGTTTTACAAAAAAATTAGACGAAAAAAATAATATCATTCTTGCATTTTTGTCAAGATCATTTCATGAATCTGTTAAGAATTCAAATGCGTATGTTTTGACACAAACTGGAAATAAAAAAATTGATTTAACAGACGAATTTCTGTTTTATAGTAGACCAAAAGGCACTTATAAAGGAGTTGATACTGAAAAACTACTTTTAGATTTTTATCTTGTAAATACTAACCTGTCATCCTCCGGTAACAAAGTTAAGGCTACGATCCAAGATACCGAATTTATCATTGAAGAATGGGCTCCCTATTATATCGAAGGTTTACCAAAAGGTGAGATTAAAATTAAACTAGAGTTAATTGATGCATCAGGTAATTTAATTGACTCCCCATTCAATCCATCTAACAGGACAGTAATTTTGGAGTAATTATTACATTGATTTAAGTAGACCTCCATCAATCGGAATGTTAGCGCCATTTATATAGTCTGCAAAATCAGAAGACAAAAAGGCGACTAAATATCCAAATTCTTTAGGTTCTCCTATTCTTTTTAGAGGAACCATTTCAGACATTTTATCAAAGACCTCATCGGTACTTACATTGAATTTTTTTGCCTTTTCAGAGTTGAGTTGGTTTAATCTTTCAGTGTTAAAGAATCCAGTAAGGATATTATTAACTGTTACATTGTGTTTTCCAGATTCAATTGATAAAGTTTTCCCCCAGCTAGTAACTGCAGATCTGATAGTGTTTGAAAGTGCAAGGTAGGATAGGGGTTCTTTCACAGAAACTGACGCCATATTGATAATTCTCCCCCAATTATTTTTTTTCATTCCTTTTATTGCAGCCATTGATGTATTAACAGTATTTTGAAATAAAAGATTAAAAGCATTTTTATAATCTGATTCAGAGACACTTAAGACATCTCCTGCATTGGGCCCCTGTG
>Ga0208277_1001997_pt1 | contig 11767 bp, 10 predicted proteins | sample ETNtaG_5_FD_185782 | JGI IMG/M metagenome (GOLD analysis project Ga0208277, IMG submission 185782) | Marine microbial and viral communities from oxygen minimum zone, Eastern Pacific Ocean - ETNP201406SV205 (SPAdes) (version 2) | ecosystem: Environmental > Aquatic > Marine > Oceanic ...
CATTGTAGAAGTAGGATTTTCGTAAGCACGGCAGCGTAACAAATCATAATTATCAGGTAAATTACAATCATTACGAGTTAACTTCTCTACATACGTCATAAACGCTTTATGATCGCGAAGTTCTTCTTGAGGATTTTTTGGATCTGGCCTCTCATCAATATCTGTATCAGACATATCAAATATTATTCCCATCACTACTACACCTGTATCCCATATTCCGTCTCCATTAGTGTCACAAACCAGACTACTCCTACAACCAGGGCGGTTCAGGAGTTCCCCAGAATTTTCGACATATCTGTCAATTCTTTCTTGCGCATCGTCACCTTGAGGTATTGAATATCCTTCGAAAGGATTTAGGGAAGCAAAGGTGCAGTCATCCTGATTGCCAGAAGGTAAACCATATTTTTCAGCAGCACAACTGAATCTGTAATTGGATGAATTGGCTTCTTTAATCATCTGTGCCGGAGATAATATCCATATGACTCCATCATTTGTCCCTCTATCTGATTTATCATAATCAAGACCTCTTTGATATCCAGAAAGTTGAATATTGTTATCGTCCCCTTCTATCGAAGAAATTTGAGATAATATATCTGCATCTGTAATATTTTCAGAGCCTTTCTCGGACCCAGATGCAGCGTTATTAGTTTGAATATAGAGTATAACTATGTCTGTGGCCCATTGTTCACGAACATTTTCTAATAAAATAGTGGAATCTGCCCCATCGGGAAGGTAAATCTCAACATCCCCATTGATTTGATGTTCAAAATCAAGGGCATCTTTGCCAACGAGAATTGTGCAAAGAAGTAATACAGCAATTATGCTCCCCGGACTTCTCAAGATAGTAGAATAAGTTAACTCAGTTAATCTTGTTGATATGGCATTCATAGTATCAGAGACATCATCATATAATTGTCCAAGTGTATCATATATCTCGCCTAAAAAAGTAGATGATAGAGTAGTTTTGATTTTTGAATATGAATTACGTAATGGTTGTAAACGAATAAAAAAATTCTGCCAAAATACAGCTTCATCATCCAACTCACCTTCATCGAAAGAGTCTGGCACATGTACGAGGAATAATAGGAGACAAATGAAGCGTTCGCATCATTGCACCATAAAAATGATTTTAACCAATATAAAATTAATTTTCAATGAATAGAGATGAAATAATGTATAGACATAAGTCGGAATATTTGAAAGTGTGAACTGTTGCCCTTGTATTGAGAGATATGTCCAGAAGAAGAAGAATGCAACAGGCAAAGGTTGCCGTAGACAGTGGAGATTCGAGAATGACATCGTTCTTAGTGACATCTGGTGTGATATCAGTAGTTATCATAATTTTCATTAGTATGGCATCAGATTACAGAATAGGCCCGGCAGAAGGCGAAATAATACCGAACATAGGAGGAGAAGTGTATGAAAATGGCGAATGGACTGATTTTGATTTACATTCGATGTTTGATAGAGCTTGGACTGAAGGGGAAGATAGTAAGTGGATTTACATTCAGGTCTTAGATACTGATTGCCCATATTGTTATGCAGAAGCAGCCGATATGAGCGATAGGTACGACTCATATGGGGATAAAGCAGATTTCTTGGCAGTTGTCGTTGAATTAAATCTTAACAACCATGAATCATCCAAAGCAGAAATATCTGCCTTCAAAGATAAAACAAATTTTGGTACAGATCTGAATGATGGAGATGGGTGTAATTCTGGAAGAAATAACTGCGCTAGTAGAGATGGAGGAGTACACAATTGGCAATATTTGGATGATTTAAATGGAGATAGTATGAGTTCTTGGGATGTAGGAGGAACTCCTTTTCACATATTACTCAAACCCAATGGAGAAGTTGCATGGAATCAATATCAGCACACGACAGACGGACAGAATATTGATACTGCTCTAGGGATATTTTTGGGGGACTGATTATGCTTGGAGAATATGGTCCATTAATGATATTCAGTATGATAATCATCTCAGGGATATTGATTGCAAGCCCACTAGGTAAAAATATGAAACTTGCATTAACAGATACAAGACGGATGCTACTAGGACTAGTAATAGTTGAGACTGGTACATTACTAACGGCCATGTGGACAGAAGTTATTCACAGAGAGATAGCTGCGACAGGCGGGACAAGTTTCTGCGCTGCAGATGGTTTAGTTCAATGTGGTAGCGTTATTGGAGATCCAAAATATTCAGAATTCTTTGGAATGTCTTGGGGAATGATAGGAATGTTATCTTTTTCAGTCCTACTATATCTTGCTATTTCCCTATTCTTTGGCCCTAGAGATAAGATGGCTAGTATCTGGCTAAGTGTGGCTTTTCTTCTGTCTTTACCAGGCTTAATTGGAGTAGTATGGTTGGTCATAGTAGAATTATTCTTAGTTGATGGAGCACCACATATCTGCCCATATTGTACAGCCGTACATGTAGGAATGGTCGCTACAATTGTAATATTATATGTTCTTAGGAACCAAAATGAAGAAGGAAATTGGGATATAGCAGTTAATTGAGGGCCGATTATGGAATTAGTAACTGGAGGAGCAGGTTTCATAGGTTCTCACTTAGTAGATGCATTGGTTGGCAAAGGGAAAAAAGTTAGAGTTATTGACAATTTCAGCAGTGGAAGAATGGAATTTTTATCCCATCATAATAATAACGTTGAGATTATTGAATGCGACTTACTAGACTTTGAAAACGTCAACAAAGCAATGGAAGGAATTGAGACAGTACATCACTTAGCTGCTAATCCGGATATAAGATTAGGTACTGAAGTAACAGATACTGATCTAAAGCAAGGAACTTTTGCCACATATAATATTCTTGAGGCTATGAGAAAAAATAATGTTAAAAATATATCATTTGCATCGTCTTCTGCCATTTATGGTGAAGCTGAAGAAATGCCTACGACGGAAAAATATGGTCCACTGCTTCCGATTTCCTTGTATGGGGCATCGAAAATCGCAAGTGAGGTTTTGATAACGGCGTGGATAGGTACATTTGGAGGAAAGGCATGGATTCATAGATTTGCAAATATCGTTGGCCCAAGAGGGACTCATGGTGTGATTTTCGATTTCATTCACAAGTTAAAGAAGACGCCTGATAGATTGGAAGTTTTAGGCGATGGTTTTCAAGAAAAATCATATATGTCAGTAGGCGATTGTGTTAATTCAATGCTGCACCTAATAGAGAATACAAATAATGATGTTAATCTTTTTAATTTAGGCACTGGAGATACCTGTTCAGTAAGAAGAATTGCAGAAATAGTCGTAGAAGAAAGTAAATTTAGAAATGTAAAAATTGAATATACAGGTGGAAAGCGAGGCTGGGCAGGAGATGTTCCGAAGACTTTCTTAAATGTAGATGAATTATTAAAAACAGGTTTTGAACCAACTAGGATGTCGGAAGAAACAATTAGAGATTGCGTAATTGATCTTATTGACGAGATTGGATTAAGATAGGCAATACTGAGATGCAGATTATTACTACAAATGGTACAAAAATATTTGTCTTTGAATTAGCATTTTCTTCACCCAAATGAATTGCCAATGCCCCTAAAATTTTCGAATTTGAATTGTTAGTAGCAATGGACTCGTGAATGACAACAATTTCTATATTTTGAAGTAATTTATCTTCAGGTAATGTGAATTTAGAAGTTAAATTACTTTCTTGTGATGATAATTCAGACCATGAACCATCAGGATATGCCCACTGGTAAGAATTGTTAATATGGATTTCATTGTATGCAAATAATACATCGTGATGTACCTTTACTCCATTTGAATTGGTATTTTTTGGAATCACTACATTGTCTTCTAGAATCAGAAATATTACTTTGGAGTCTTGAGACTGGTCCCAATTAGATAATTGGGGAGTAATTATCAATTCATTGGAATCTAATACCACACTAAGATTGATTTCAGTATCGCCTCTTCTCTCATTTTCTGCAGATAATAAACTACGATGAAGAGTAGTGGTATCAGGCGTACCTCCAGAAGTAATCGAACCATCAAACCAAAACGAAGGAGCAACAAGACTGTCAGAATATTTTTCTAATCTGTAATCAGTTATCGGAGAACCGAGAGGGTCGTCGATAGAGTCATGTAATGCAATCCTAATAACTCGATTCCCATTTGCTTCTGTGTATTCAGGCATCCATGAGTCAACAGATTCACAAATATCACACCAAGTTGCAGTATATTGTTCCATAATTACTGAATAACCTCCTTTTTCTGACCAGCTATTATTACTTTCGTTTTGTGCATTGGTAGGATATGTGAGAAATAAAATCACAATGATGAGAGTGCCTAAACGGTGCGCGAATGCCATCACAAAGGGGGCTAGGGTGCTTCCTTTCATAACCTAATGTCTCAGCGCCCTCAACAATGAGTAAGCGATGGTATCAAGAAAATCGTCGCGACCCATGGAGGAGAGAAGCCCGTTCAAAGGGATATCGTGCTCGCTCAGCTTACAAATTAAAACAGATACAAGACAAATTTGGAATAATTAGAAAGGGCGATTCCGTCCTAGATGTTGGTTGCCATCCAGGCGGATGGACGCAAGTGGCAGTTGAAGAGGTAGGAGAAAATGGTTTTGTTTTGGGTGTAGACTTACTATCTACTTCTCCGATAGAAGGTGCTACTGTATTAATAGGAGATATTTCTGAAAAATCAACTTTGGAACAAATTTCAGGACTTTTGGGGGATAGAATTTTGAACACAGTAATTAGTGACATATCGCCAAAATTAACCGGCAGGTATGATACAGATCAAGCAATATCATTAGAACTATCCACACTTGTAATGGATACAGCGATGTTAATTTTGACACCCGGTGGCAATTTTGTTACAAAAATATTTCAAGGGACAGGAATTGAGGGTTTAATGAAAGCAGCCAAACAAAGATTTTCCAATGTGCAAAGGTATGCCCCTACAGCGAGTAGGAAATCATCATCTGAAACCTACTTGGTTTGTCAGAATAAATTACCTCGACCTAAAGGAGGGGCACGTGGAAAAACAGCTTATCAACAAGTACAGGAACATCTAGAAGAAATAGACGTATTAGTAAAAAGGGTTGATACTGAAGAAGTTACGACGGCAAAAGGATTTAGAAAATTAAGTAGGAAAGAAGAGGATTAATTATTTCCGTTACCATTACTTGTACGGACCTCTGCAGCCAATAAACCAGGCAATACTAGTAATGCTAGAATTAGTGAAAAGGCAACTGAAATGGCACTTACAATGCCAAAGTCTCTAATGACAGGTATGGGAGATAAAAGCAGTACTGTGAAACCACATATCGTAGTTCCTGCCGATATCAATAATGATGCCCCAGTAGTCACATACATGTCCCTCATTGCAGGCCATGTTTTCATACCTTCACGTCTATTTTCTTCAAATCTTCTCCATACATGTATAGAATAATCAATACCGAGCCCTATTGTTAATGCAGTTATCATGATAGTCAAAACATTCCAATTTATCCCCAATATGGCCATAGATCCAACGACCCATGAACCTGCTAAACCAACAGGTAGAATGACAACTAAGGATTGGCCAAAGCTCCTAGTAAGAATTACCAAAACCGCTAAGGACACTGCAAGGCTTATCGCAGTTGAATATAGAATAGAGGATATTAGACCTGAAAGAACATTGGAAAGGATTATCAAATTGCCATCAAGATATGCATTGCCTCCAATATCTTCTTCAATAATTCTTAATTCTACTCCAAACTCTCTTGCAATATTTCCTACTTCTGTGCTTGATTCAGCCTCTACATCTACCCTTATGGATAGGTATTTGATGGCAGAATTGGATTCATCAAGCGCCACATATAGTTCAGTTCTCTCTGCCCAAGTTAAACCCCTTAGCTGATCTCCAACACTATCATTAGATAATAATTCAATAACTGCCCCAGTCAAATCTCCATGTTCAAAATTCTCAGTGGTTGCTATCTCATTTCCGAATAATTCTAAATTATTCCGTTCGCCGAATTCATCACTCTGAATTAGCATATCTTTCAGAATTAGATACAAACTGTCGTAAGACGGCCACTCATTACTGGAACCCGATACTTGCGTTGAAACAACAGATGGGATACGGAGAAGTGACTGATCAAATCCTCTTAATGAGGTTAAAATTCTCTCCTCATCATTGAATGATAATTCTGATTCAGTTGGTTCTATCAAGATATGAACTGATTTCAAAGCATCAATTTCATAAGAATCGTATATTTCATTTCTTACTTGCATTATTTCCATTTCATCTTCGGACAAGAAATCAGTTAATTCAAAGCTAGTATCTAAGCCATTTTGCGCAACTACTACAGAACCAGTAGTTATCAAAACGACCATTAAAAGCACTCTAGCCGTATTATTCCTTTGAAAATCTGTAGCTTTATCTGCTATATAGTCAAGTTTTATACCGCGTGAATGAGTTTCTCCTGTCAATCTCTCAACAACAACATGTACTGCCCCAACTGTTACTGTACTTGCAATAAACGCTGAAATCACGCCCAAAGCTAATGTAAAGCCAAATGCCTGTAATGGTGGCAATGGAGAAAAGGAGTTTGCTAGGAAAGCGAATACGGTAGTTACTACAGCAAGAGATAAAGCCATCCTTATTTTCATGAAGGATTGTATCCACGCTTTCGCAGCACTGTTAGTCTTAGATCTTGCTTTATCGTAACCAGTCTGCAAATGTATGGAGTAATCAATTCCAAGTCCTAAAACAACCGGAGCGACAGCGACCTCTAAAATTGTAAATCCGAAACCTAACATAGAGATTATGCCATATGTCCATACTAATGATGCTGAGAGGCCAAGAAGAGGTGCTGCCACCATCATAAATGATCTAAATGTCACTGCAAGAAGTAGGACAACTATCAATATAGCTAGGATGAATAAATATATCAAATTATCAAGTGTGGATTCATTTATGTCATTACTAATCAATGAGTCTGAAATCACGCCATATTCGAGAGGTACGGTAGAAGAATCGTCATTATCGTAACTTAACATATCCCTTATATTGGCGGCATATTTGAGGTTTTCATCTTCACCTAAATTACCATTCATTTCTATAATCCACAGAGTGCTTGATGCATGAGGCAATGGACTTCCTGTTCCATCAAGTAGCCAATCACAAAGAGATTCAAAATTAAAGTCTTGGTGTAACATTACTGAAGATGCAAATGATGCATATGCTACACTTTCTTCATCATTTGAGAAGGAAGATTCGCAATTCTCATTGTTATCAAATACGGAATTGAGTAAATCTTGCCAATCATCAAAATCCGCCAATGATCCTGAAAAATTACTTTGTTCAATGGCTCTTTCTAAGATATCTGCAGCATTGAGTTGTGATTTGATGAAATTACCATTAGAATCAGAGTAATTCTGTATCATTGTAAAGTCTTTATTAAGTTGCTTTAGTGCACCAATTTCAAGAACACTGGAATCCTCTTGGCTTGCTTCAATATTGATATAAATAAGTTCACCGGATTGTGTTATTTCATCAAAGATTGACGATTTAGCGTCGTCGTATTCTGTATTTGGGGCAAATGAAGACAAGTCTGTAGAAAAGTTTGGTAATGGAGAAAGGAAACTAGCAAGTAGAATTGTTGCTAAAACGCTTATTACGACTATGGGAAGAGCCAATTTCTCAAAGATTTCTGAGAATCTTTCAGATGGTTGGTCAGCAACTGCCATGCTCCCCGCTGAGGCTGCTGATGTATAACTTAGGGTGAATATGAATCGAACAATGCCGATAATAACATGAAAGGACTCAAAAAGGAGAGGCAGGTCGAAAGGTCGTCTTATGTCAATCAAAGTACTAAAAAATGAAGGTCGTGAATTGAGAGTTAGAATAAGTGGAGAGAGTCACACAACATTACAAATGTTCAGATCTAGACTTAATGCAAGTAAAGATGTCGAATATGCTAATTATTTTCAGAATCACCCTGATTTGGATGATCCAGAGATATTCATAAGAACAGAAAAAGGAAAAAAGGCAGAGAAAGTTTTCAAAGATCTTTGTAAAGAATTAAGTAAAGATATTTCTAACATAAAACTCTGAGGCGGTGAAGTCTTGATGGAAGGCTCTCTAGAAGAGCGTTTAGGTTTGTCAGAATGGACGTCCAATAATGATGGCATAGGCGGAGTTTTGAAATCGAGAGTTGAGGATTTCAGAGTTGAGGAAATATCAAAAATACCTGCCCTAGATCCAAAAGGCAGATTTACAGTAGCTAGGATAACCATGGTTAACTGGGAGACTAATAGATTCTTGAAGAGACTTTCAAAGGCATGTGGGATAAGTAGAAACAGGATATTTTCATCAGGAATGAAGGACAAAAGAGCAGTCACGACACAAATAGTCGTAATAGATTCGCCCTTGTACAAAGTTGAAAAGATAAAAATTCCAGATAGTACTATAGAAATTTTAGGCAGGACGCATCAGAAAATCGGAATGAGTGATCATGATGGTAATAGATTTACAATCACTGTTCGAGGTTGTTGTGACTCAAATGGAATTCCACTAGATGGTAAAGAAGCGATGAAGAGAGTTAAGCAAATTCGTGAAGATATGGCTGAAAAACTCGGTGCTGATGCATTTCCTAATTGGATTGGTCCACAAAGATTCGGATCAACAAGGCCAGTTACTCCTGAAGTTGGTAGAGCAGTAGTCCATGGAGACTACAAGAAAGCAGTAGATCTTTATCTTGGAATGGAGGGCAAAAATGCCACTCAAGATGTAATTCAATTTAGAAAGATGTGGAGAGACACAGGAGATATAGAGGCATGTATGGAGATTATTCCTGAACGACTTGGTTATGAGAGAAATATATTAGAAAAATTACAAAATAAACCGTCAGATTATGTTTCTGCTTTCATGGCTCTTCCAAATTCTTTACAGTTACTGACCATACATTCTGTCCAATCCTTAACTTTTAATTATTCATTAAGAGAAAGGATGAAGAATAATTTGCCAATCATTCACCCTACACTGGGAGATATTGTAGCTCCTGTGAATCCCAATGGAAGAATTGATGCAGGGAAAATGGCTTATGTTTCAGAAACTAATCTTGAAAGGTGTAAGAGAAATTGTGAATCTAGTAGATTAGCAGTAACTGGACCATTACCTGGCTTGGAATCGGCCTTGGCTAAAGAAGAACCGGGAGAGATAGAAAATATAGCATTGAAAGAAAGTCGACTTGACCAAGTTGATTGGAGAATTGAAAAGATTCCACGGTTGACTTCATCAGGAACAAGAAGGCCATTGTCTGTTTTCTTCAGAAATTTTAGCGTTAGTGAAGCCCCAGAAGTTAGTGATTTAACTTCTAGTAGGTGGATAGAAGGAAATAAAGAAGGAGATAGATGGAATGTAGAGGGGGCATGTCTAAAACTAAAATTTTCTCTACCGCCCGGCACATATGCTACAGTATTGATGAGAGAATTTATGAAATCACCATTGGATCATTATTGAATGAGAGAGAGTAAAAAAAATACTCAGAGTCTTCCCATTTCTAAAGTCTCTATCTGACTAACTAAAGAATCGAGTGAGCGGATAGTATCTTCAAAACCGTCGACGATTCCTTCGCCTTCGCCTAAAACTGCTTGAACCTCGATGAACATCATCCCAAATGCTAATGGTTTAATTTCAACCATTTGAACCTCGGGCAAATTATCAATTAATCCCGCTATGCCTTCATAATCAGGCGTTTCATCTTCTGGTTGATCCATAGTTACCTTGTACTTAACAACAACTTGCCCCATATATAATCCACCTTTGTTTAAGGACCTTGGAAACTACAATCCGGACAAATATACTTAATTCCTTGAACCCTACATTGTTCACTTCGACCTATCTCATGTCCACATTCTGGGCAATTGAAGGTTGTATCGCGATTACTAACTAGTGGCACTCCAGATGAAGTACAGACGCTGGTTTTTCTTGTCATCAACAATCCTCTATGAGGCGGCCGAGAGATGCACCCTTTTTAGCGTTGATTGAAATCAGGAGGAAAAAAATACCTAAAATTATGACTAGAATAGAGATTTAATATCAGAATTTGATGAATTAAATCATAAAATAAATATTTATTTAATTGTATAAATGTCTATTTTTCTAGTATTTTAGTAATTTTATCCATATCCAGTCCTTGTTCTCTTGCCAAAAGTGCTACACATAACCACAAAGTAACCGGGCCTAGTGCTTTACGTTTCCTCTGAGACCTTCTAACGACTTCCCTATTAGTCAAACCGGATTTTCTAGAAACATAGTTGATTAAAAAAGTAGTTTTGTCTTCAATACTTTTAGGATCTTTTCCATCCTGATTAAAATTTACTTTATTTTCTATCTTTACAGCGTTTTCTTCTGATTCTTGATGTAGGACAATAGAGTCTAATGTACAAGGTGGTGAATTTAATATTTCACGTAAAATAGGCCTCCATCCAAGCATAGGAGAAGACAATTTGACATTGGAATTTGGATAGAGATATTCTTCAGATTCCATTATCCAGTTATTATCCAGTAAATGAGAAACTACCAAATTGGCATCATTAGGATTGAACCATTGCATTTCTAAAGACCAAAGTCGCATTAGGTCTGATCTACTTGTTTTAGGGAATTGAGGAGGAAAACTAGCAAATAATAATTTTGACATCTCATTATAGTCGTCATTCACAAGACATCCTTCCAAAACAAAGTAATAAACTTACCATAGAAAATAGACAGGGATTAGTGTGATTGAATAAGGGAGTTGTAGTGCGTGCCCCCGGATAAGAATGCCTAGTGACTATATTGCTCGAGATCCTCGTACAGGAAAGGCGATTAGTAAGAGGGTTCTTTCATACAAAGATGAAGACATTAGAATGCTCTTGCCCAGTTCGGGGCCTTGGCAGAGAATACCTGTTATGGAAATATTATCACTAGCCAGTGGGAAGGTTAAGAAAATTGAGTTATCGCATACTAGTGGGAACGGAGGATTTGCTGGAAGGATTGATGGGATAAAGGCGCTCAATAGAGTACTGGATGTAGATGTGGACAAAGGCCATGCCGAATTACTAAATGCTCTTGATGATGACTATCCCGATGTACGCATAGCAGCATTGAAAGCAATGCCATCATTTTCATTGAGAAAAAGTGCTTCTATTTTCCGATTTCTTTCAGATAGGCTAATTGATGAGCATGAATCCGTAAGAGAGGCTGCTAGAGATTGTCTAAAACTTCTGGCACCTATTTTCCCATCTGGTTGTGAGAGTATCCTGAGAAGAGAGCTTCGAAATGATGTGAAAAAATACAGAATTGATGCATTTGAAGCTCTAAGACTAACTGCCAAAAGATGGCCAGAAGCAGGATGCCTGCATCTTGATGAATTGATAAGAGAGGAAGATGCAGATTTACGCCGTAGAGGCTCAAAAATACTCAAGACGATTGCTTCATCTGGAGGAGCTACTGGTTGGGATTTGATTAGTTGGTCATTACAGGATGAAGATGTTCAAGTTCGTAGAAATGCTTCTCAGACATTTATTACTCTTGCAAATTCTGAGCCAAGAATAGCGATAATACTGGTAGAGTCTGCAATCGGAGAAGAAGACAATGTAATAAGGAAAAATGTAATCAGAACCCTTAAGAAACTGGATGTGCAAAATCCTAGAGTTACTAGAATGATAATTGATGGAGCGAGATCAAGAGATGTCGAGATGCGAAAAGCATGTGTGAGTCAATTATCCATAATTTTGAGTGGTGATAGATTGCGAG
>Ga0208277_1001998_pt1 | contig 11766 bp, 10 predicted proteins | sample ETNtaG_5_FD_185782 | JGI IMG/M metagenome (GOLD analysis project Ga0208277, IMG submission 185782) | Marine microbial and viral communities from oxygen minimum zone, Eastern Pacific Ocean - ETNP201406SV205 (SPAdes) (version 2) | ecosystem: Environmental > Aquatic > Marine > Oceanic ...
CTCAGTCAGTTATTTTGACTAATGATGGTGATGCTGCTACTACCCTTATGTTTGATATTATTTCTGCTAGCCTGCCTTTTCAAAATCCGTCTGGTGGTCCTGATGGAGGTGGCTATTTCTGGTCATCCTCAGATTCAGAAACGAATCTCGACTATAATTGGGTTGATATTGAAGGAATCGGGACATTAGTCCAATTTGCAAATAATGATAATTCTCCTGGGTCAGTTGATATTGGATTTAACTTTCCATTTTTTGATAGTGAATATGGCCAATGTTTAATTAATCCGAATGGTTGGATAGGTTTTGGCAGCTCTGTTCCTAATGATAATGATTACTCTAATGACGATCTACCTAATACAGACTCTCCTAGGCCTGCGATAATGGGCATGTGGGACGACCTTAATCCTTCTAATAGCAATGGAAATACATCTGCCTCAGGTGATGTGTACTACTATCGAGATCCTTCAAATAACTATTTTGTTGTTTGGTATGATCATGTAGTCAGGTATCAAGGCACAGTGAATCCTAATTATGGAGAATTTGATTTTCAAATTGTGCTCTATCAAGATGGGCATTTTGATATAAATTACCGAGAGATGATTGGAGATGTAAGTTCTGCTACAATTGGATTTCAAAATGCCTCTGGCAGCGAAGGAACTACTATCGCTCATAATCAAAATTTTATTCAAAGCAATCAAAGTATTTTTGCTGCGAAAGCTAGTACTCCATCATGGCTTACGTTTGGAACGCCGACAGGAGAGATGGGCGGATTAATTCCAGGAGGACAATCTTTTGACATATCGGTAATGGCTAATACTAACGGACTTAGCGTTGGGAATTATAGTGCTACTTTAACTATTTTATCTGACCAAGTTCCGCCTGAGTCAGTGCCTATTAGTCTCTCTGTTTCTGGTGAAAGCACTACTCTTTCTCTGCCGTTTATTGATATAAGTAATTCTGAAAATGGGATAGTCCCATTACCGGTATTTGTAAGCTCGTTTTTCACTGATGTTGCTGATTATTATACGCATATTATAGCTCCTAATGGTGAATCTATTCCGATCATTGCTCAGAGTGGCGTAACCGATAGCCAGTTAATACATGTTAGAAATATTTTAGAAAATTATTTAACAGATATTCCTGAAAGCGCAATGGGCTCAAATAAGAGCCCTGTTTTAAATGCGCTGTCACTTAGCAATGCTGTTTTATTCGTATTGAATGATCCGTCCCAGTCTGAGAGCGCTGAGTTTATAAGTCTTTCTGAGGCTGGTGCAATAGGTCAAACGGTGTTTGCTTCAGAAATTTTCCCTGAGGGTGTTTCTGAATATATGACTAGTGAGAATAGAGACGTAACTTATTCTGGGGTACTCAGATATGTTCATAAATATGGTATAAAAAATGCTCTTCCATCAATGCAGAGTTCTATTGTCTCCTTGATGAATGATGCTATTAATAATAATAAATTTATTCCTGCTTCAGATCTGCTAGAAGAAGAGTACGATGAACGCTACTTCTCTCTCTTATTAGAGACATTCTTTGGAATTTGGGGTCATGATCCCAATAATGACCAGTGGGCTGGCGAACATGAATATGGCTATATTAATAGAGAATCGATGAGCGTAGATGATTTACAAGCATATAACTTAATTAAAGGTTTTTTTGGAGAAAACTGGAGTTATACTGTTTCTTTACCTGTTGATTTTAATGGTCTTTTTAGTCTAAAGCATGACCCTGAAATGCCATACACTAATCGATCTAAGTATCTGAAAAATGTTAAAATCAGTGGAGTTAATAATACAGATATAATAGGGAATATGAATCAAAATCGTGTACTTGGCAATCAGGGAGTAAATATTTTTAAAGGCGGTGGTTCTAGTGATTTTTTTGATGGAGGGCAAGGTATTGACAGAGCTGTTTTTTCTGGGGATCAAGGTGAATATGCTCTGTTATTTCCAGCAGAGTGGAATGATTATAAACTTATAATTGTCGATTTTTATGACTCAAGAGATGGTGCTGACACGCTATTAAATGTTGAGGAGTTAGATTTTAATGGGACGCTATATAGTTCTGATGGAAACTTGCTTGATGTAGAGAATATTAATAATCTTCCATCTAGGTATGCTCTTTTTCCTAACTATCCAAATCCTTTTAACCCAGAGACTGTAATAAAATTCGCTCTTCCTAGGCATTCTTCTGTATCTTTAAATATAGTTAATGTATTAGGAAAGACGGTACGATTGTTAAAAAATCAAAATATGAATTCGGGTTACCATCAAGTGAAATGGGATGGCTTAGATGATAGCGGGCAATTGGTTTCTGCAGGCATTTATTTTATAAATCTAAAATCTGAAGATTATTTTAGCTCTCGTAAAATATTATTATTAAAATAATTTACTTATTTATGAGTGTTTTTGCTCGGTCGTTCGTTTAATTTCCGGGCAATGAATTAACTAGTATTTTCCAATTTTAATTATGCTGCTTAATAAGCGGTGTCTAAAATATTGATAATATTGAACTAAGGAGATTTAAATGAAAATAATTAATAAAAAACAATCTGGATTTACTATGATTGAGATTATGGTTGTTGTTGTTATTGTTGCGATTTTAGCTGCAATAGCTCTACCAATATATCTTGATTATGTTCAGAGCTCATATGCTTCTGAAGCTCGAACTGTGATGTCTAATGTTCATAATGCAGCAAAAATGTATTATCAAACAAAAGGGGAATGGCCAGGTGACGTAGAGCAGTTAGAGCGAGCGGGTCAGCTTGACCTTGACCGTTCTACAAAGTTAAAATGGACATTTGAGCTGCAACTTCCTGATCGGCTTAGTGCGACAAGTACTGAAGAAATGACTGGAGGTGCTGGTAAAGTCGTCTCCTTTGATGCTTTGACAGGAAAATTCACAGGATATGGATCGCCTGATGAGAGCCAATAGCCTATGGATTTAGATGATCTTTTAAATTATAGCTTAGATAGCGGTGCATCTGATTTGCACCTTAGTGTTGGTTCTATTCCCATGGTACGTATCAATGGAACAATGAAAGCTCTTAATTTAGAGGTGCTTAGTCAAGGGGATATGGAAAAAATGCTTCCCCAAGTTATGAATGAAGATCAGATGAGTCTTTTTAAGGATAATAAAGAGATTGACTTTTCTGCCAAGCTTGAGGGTAAAGGTAGGTTTAGAGTTAATTTTTTTAATCAAATTAATGGCCTTGCTGGTGTTTTTCGAACTATACCAGACAAGATTAAAAGTTGTGAAGAGTTGGGCATACCTCCATTTATGCAAGACCTTGCTATGTTAGATCGAGGATTGGTTCTCCTTACAGGGCCAACCGGGTCAGGGAAAAGTACTACTTTAGCCGCAATGGTTGACCATATTAATAGAGAAAAATCTTGCCATATTATAACCATTGAAGATCCTGTAGAATATTTTCATCATACTAAAGAAAGTCTCATAAATCAGAGAGAGTTAGGTGCTAGTACTCATAGTTTTTCTAATGCTTTGAGAGCAGCTCTTAGAGAAGACCCTGATGTTATTTTAGTTGGGGAGATGCGTGATTTAGAGACGATCTCACTTGCGCTAACAGCAGCAGAAACAGGTCACCTTGTTCTTTCAACTTTGCATACTTCTAGCGCGGTTAAGGCTATTGATAGAATCATAGATATATATCCTACCGGGCAAAAAGATCAGATTAGGTCCATGTTATCTGAGAGTTTAGAAGCTGTGATTTCACAAAAGCTTCTCCCTACTAAAGATGGGAAAGGGAGGATCCCTGCATGCGAGGTTATGATATCAACGACTGCTATCAGAAATCTTATAAGAGAGGATAGAGTGTTTCAGATTTCATCAGTAATACAGTCAGGTGGTGTTGAGGGGATGCAAACTCTAGATCAGGATCTACAGAGATTAGTTACCCAGGGAAAAATTGAAAGAAAAGTTGCTATGGAGATAGCGGATAATCCAAAATTATTTAAGCAAAATGTTTTATAGATTTTAGTATGTGGTTAAAAAAAACTAGTAGCGGCATTGGATTTATCGAGGTTATGACAGCAGTGGTAATAATTTCGATTGCTGCTTTAGGTATTTTAATGGGTGCTGTTCATGCAAGAGGTCAGCTTCATGCTCTTCAAGTTAAAGAAAGGGCAACTGAGGAGTTGCTTAATTATATGGAATATTGGAAAGGGCGAATCGCGGATGGTGTGCTATCCTCATCTGAATGGAGTGGTGATTTGCAAGGGGATCAGATTTATTTATACGGAAATGCACAATCAGATTATAAGATTAAAGCTGAGCTGTATTATGATATCGAAAAACTAGATGGATATACAGAATATGGTCCAACTGATTTCAAGAGATATAGATTAGATTGTTGGATAAAGTGGAAGGATTATTTGCAAACTCCAGCGAATAGATGGAGTAATAGGGTTGAGAAAGAAAGAAAGCTATCTACGGTAATGGCGGTGTTTGATTTAGAATGATGCTTATGAATAAAACATTTAGAGGTATGACGCTCATAGAGATGACCGCGGTTGTTGTTGTTACGGGGATTATAGCACTTGGGATGACAGTGGGCACTAGAGGAGTTCTCCTTCATTATCAGACAGATCATGTTAGACAAGATTTAAGACAGTATGGAAATAATATTATGAGGGAAATCGTAAAGGAATTAAATATCGCGCAGCGCGTTGAGGTTGATGGGCTAAATGGATTTTCTAGAATTAAATTATATCAAATTTATAATGACCTTACTCCATCTATGACCATTTCATGTCATCAAACTAATGGTGTTCAGTTTAACTATAATAATCCAGCGGATGGTACTCTTAAGCTTCCTAGTTTTGGCGCCTATCGCAATGATGGGCAACGCAATGTTTGGGTAAAAGATTTTGTTATAACTACTGAGCCAGGCTCAAATCCTGGATTAACTATGTTTAAGCAGTCTTATCTACATCTAGAGCTTACCGTGGCTATGGACCAAGATGTATTTATTAATGGGCAAACCACTTCAGAAGATCACTATTTTCATCGTGGTGTCTTCTTAAGCTATCCTTTTATAATGAAAAAACTTACAAATGATCAGTCAGATATATCATAATAGTAGAGGAAGTGCGGCCCCGCTGGCGATGCTATTTACCATTGTTAGTATGGTATTTACTGTTGCCTATTTGAAAAGTTCTTTTAATTATTCTGTATTAGAAGAGTACAGGTATGCTGAGCATAGGGCATTATATGCCGCAGAAGCTGGATTGAATGAGGTCGGCGTTGTTATTTTACCCCAGTTAGTTACTGAAGACACTCTTTTATATCCTCAGGGTAAAGATTATGGGGATAATGAAAATGGTATGCCAATTGGGCGATATAAAAATATATATTGTCATACTGAGCTAGAAGAAAACTCAACGAGAAAGATATATTATGTTTACTCAACTGGAGAGGCTATACCTCGTACAAGTTTAGGTGACAAAGTTGACCCAATTGAAAGAACGGTATTCATGACAATGCAAGCGCAAGGATTTGAAGACTTTATGTATTTCACGGATGAGGAAAAACCAATTGGTCCTGGGAATACGGGTGTAGTTAATTTTGGTTCTAATGATCAGCTTGAAGGAAGAGTTCATACTAATGGCGATATTGTATTCAGTAGTTATGGTTGTCCTGAGTTTTCTGGCTCAGTTACTATTACGAATGAGTCGGTTAATGATGGAGGTGGAATAGGTAGCTGGGGCGCTTGTGACGAAGGCGTTTTTGAGCAGAATGTTGGTGGTGAAACAGTTAATATTTTAGATACGATTGCTACGATTACTTTTCCTCCTGAAAATTCTGCCCAACTTGTTCGAGCTAACGCGGACTATATATTTAGTGCTGACGATATGCTGTTTAGAAGTGGTAAGAAAGACACGATGGTTATGACAGAGATTAATTTTACTGAGGGCGGGTTCTGGGCAACGCAGTGGTGGTATAATATACCTCCAATTGGTGGGCCGCCAAATGAGTTTGAATTAGCTTGGGATGCAGTAAATCAAGCTATTGAAGTTAGTGTCGGAGGTGTCCATTTTGGTGCTAATAATGAGTTTATTCCAGGTACTGGTTATGAAGGTAATTTTTTAGTTTTAAGTACTACGGATATTAGCGGCACAAATATTGAAACAGCGATAACTAATACTGTTTCTGTTGGTGATATACTTCGTATTTCTAACGCGGATGGTTCTAAGATAGTAACCTTCTCAGTTACAGTTGACCCTTTCCAGCTTTCGCCTGATGAGATTATTATTCAGGTTGATGCTACTTCTATAAATTATACTTCATCTACTGATGAAGGCTTTGCTCAAGGTGAGCAGGTAACACTTACAAATACGAGTGCTTCTACTGGTCTTGCAGAAGATGTAGAATGGAATAACTTTCATTATTATCATGACCATAATGATAATGATACTGAATATTGTCCTGTTGGCGGCAGGCATCACTTTGATTTTGATTACTGGAACGCTGGCGGTTTGAATGGTGCAAATTGTGATATTTTTTCATGTCCTGATCAGATTTATAACAGCGATTATGTATACATGCAGAAAATATTTTACCCGTACACTAGTCCAACTGTTATATACGTTAAGGGAGGTCAAGTCCTTGTCAGGGGTCAAGTTGGTGGACAGTACACATTGGTAACAGATGATTACACTGAGTATCGTAGGCATGATAACATGAGTATTGTTGATAGGGTATGGGGTAATATTTGGTTGATCGATGATATTGTATATGCTGATTCATATTCTAACGGAGCTGTAGTTCATCCGGATGATGGTGGTACGGGAAATGTATTAGGACTTATTGCTGGTGGGAGTGTGATAATTGCGAATACAAGGCCTAACGGAGCTAGGGGGACGCTATATGGTTCTGATATAAAAATTAACGGAGCAATTATGGCTATGTATGGAGGGTTTATATCTCACTATTGGCAAAATACATTAACAGCGTATCATGATTGGAATGATAATTTAACTTATGGATATATTGCTGATGGAAGAGGTGGGCACAGAAATTATTATCGACCTCAAGAATCTAACGGATTATATACTAATGCAAATGATAAAAGAGGTGTTGTGCATTTATGGGGGTCAATTGTTCAACAAAAAAGAGGGTATTTACTAAGAAACTATCCTGGTCCATATAATGTTTCTCCTGGTGTTGGGTATGATAAAAATTATCATTATGATTGGAATTTGAGATTTAATCCTCCACCATATTATCCGGACCAGGTTGATGTGAATAATAATGTAATTCTAAAAATGGCGTCTTATGGGGAGCTTGATAATGATTTATAATACAAAGGAGAGCGCCGTATGTTGCTAGGTCTAGATATTGGAAGACAGTATGTGAAGATGGTTGTGCTTAACAAAGTAAAAGAAGGGTACAAGGTTTTGGATGCTGGTTATAGGTTAGTTCCTGAGCCTAATCAGGCCTTTGATCCTGATAAAATAGATATGCATCACTGGGTGATGGCTATAAAAGAATTATTAAGGCAGCAAGGTTTAAACCCTAAAAAAATAAAAACATTAGCAACTGGTATTAGTGGGTCTTCTGCTAGCGTTAAGCAGATTACAACGATGGAAATGCCCTCCGAAGAATTAGACTCTGCAATGACTTTTGAAGCTCGCAAGCATATTCCTATGGATGGAACTGATGCAGTTATTGATTATCAGATTTTTGGATCTAACGAAAAAGAAGTCGATAAAATTGATGTTGGTCTTGTTGCATGTACTAAAGGTGTACTGGATACCCATATAGATCTTTTAAAAGAGTGCGGTTTGAAACCTGGGGTAATAGATGTTGAGCCTATTGCAGTAACAAATATGTTTACTTATTTAAAAGATATGCCTGAAGACGGTTCTGTGGTATTGTTAGATGTTGGAGCGCTTTCTTCTAGCTTGGTTGTATGGGGAAGTGGGACGCAATACTTTACTAGAGATCTCCCAATTGGTGGCCATCATTTTATTAAAGAGGTGGTTAGTAAAAAAGAGATGTCGTATACGGATTCCCAAGATTTATTGTTCAAAGAAGGATTGAGTTCAATATTAAATAATGATGCTAAAGAAGATTCATCTGGGTTAAGCGTTGCTGAACGCTCAGTATTTGATAATTTAGTTGAAGATATTAGAAGGAGTCTTAGGTTCTATGCCAAACAAACAGGGCAAAGTTTTTTCCTTAAAATATTCTTAACTGGTGGCGCAGCTTCAACACCCGGTTTATCTGATTTTATCAGTTCGAAACTAAACATCGAATGTGATAATCTTAATCCATTTGAGGGGGTTGAGGGCGCTGATTCACTTAGCGTGGATAATCCTAGTCAATATGCCCTTGCAATGGGTTTGGGTATTAGGGCAGGGATGGAAAAATGAAAACCTTTATAAAGATTAACCTAAATAAAGCTGAAAGCTCTGAAGTATTGAAAGAGCGTGTCGTTGAGCGTGGTCGGTGGATAATTTTCGGTATTTTAATTTTCTCATTGCTTGCAATTAATGTTCGGTCATTGATGATAGGATTTGGGTATAACAATGTAATAAAAAAGAAAAAAACTCAAATTAAGAAATTGCAAAACCAGATAAATCAGCTTAAGTCTAAAGGTAAAAACCTTTCTAAGGTTGATATTATGTCTTTTGCTGATTTAGAGCAGGATAGGTTTTTATGGGCGAGAAATATGGAACTTCTTGGTCGTATGACCCCTAATGATATGGCTATCACAGGTATGAGGTTTAAGAGAGATAAGTTAACAATCAAAGGTATTGCGCTCACATTTGAAGATAGAAAAGATTTTGAGATTATTGATGAATACGTTCAGACTTTAAGGGACAATAAGGAGTTCTCACAGAATTTTAATCGGATTAAATATGTTGGCCATCAGAAAATTGATCTTCGAGGGCAAAATATTATTCGATTTGAGATCGTAGCATCAATTAGAAAAGGTGGAAATAAATCATACTTGTAGGATAATTCATGGCGGAAAAAAGAAATATAATATTATTTGGAGCGTTTATCGTGTTAACAGCTTCTTACTGGTTAATTGTTTCATTATTTATTGGTGATAAGCCATTTGATATAAAAATCCTAGAGCAAGAAGAAACTGAATTGAATGAGAATCTTATTAGTGCTCAGATACTAGCCAGTAAGCTTGATAGGGTATATACTTTGTTTCAAGAGAACTTAGCGCTTTCTCAACAAGATTCGCTTGCGGAAGATGCTAGTCTTCCTTTTTTAAATAGCCTTACGGATATTTTAGATGATTTAAATATTCAATTGCTTGGCATAAAGCCAAAAGATAGAGAAAGTAGAGGAGGATATTATAAATCTCCTTATGTTATTACAATAGAGTGCACATATGAAGAGTTTGGTAAGTTTTTGGCTGAGATTGAACGTTCACCTAGGTTGATTACTTTAAATGAGTATGAGGTGAAAAATGGTGTAGAGCGGGTAAAAACAAACGTCTCTGAAGATGATTTATTAACTCAAGTTTTTGAGTTAAACCTTGCTACAATAACTTTAGTAAAATCGAGAGTGAAAGGTTAATTATGAGTGAAAGGTCTCTGACGATTTGGAAGTTGATGATAGTTTTTACTATTTTGTCTTTGATAGCTAGTGGTTTTAGTTTGTATCCTAAGAATAAGAAGTATAAAAAAATCGTTGCAAAGTCATCAAAAGTTAAATTTGGTACGGATAAGGATTTAGAAGGTGTGATTGAATATTTAGAAAAAAGATTGGAGCAAAGAAGTTATTATAATTTTGAATTAAATAAGCAGCCAATGCGGTTAACAAATGTACTCACTTTGGCCGATGGCAGTGGCCCTGGAAGTAGAAGAAGTCGAAGCGCGTTAAGGGTGTCAATGATATATCAAAGTCAGAAAAAATTTCAAGCTCAGCTAAATTATCGTGGAAAAGTGTATACTGTCAGTTCAGGTGAATCGGTCGCTAGTTTAGGTGATGTGGTTCACATTGACCAAAAACAAGTCGTAATTAAGAGAGAGAATAAGGTTTTATCCTATCCGGCTCCTGGTACAGATAGGCAGAATGCTATTGAGGTTAATTTACAAGATGTTAAACGAGGTAAGATTTAATGAAAGGGGATTATGATAATGAAGTCCTATAGATTGATTGGAATGTTGATACCAGTTTTTTTACTGGTTTACGGGCAGAGTGTTAATAATAATGCTGCTACTGGTAATGCGTTAGAGGAAAATGAGAAATTAAATTTAGTAACCGTGCATGCTGAGGATGCCCATTTACCTAGTATTCTTGCAATATTAGCAAAAGAAAGTGGGTACAATATTGTTACCGATCCTAATGTAAATAGGCAGGAAAAAATCTCTATACATTTGGACGAGGTTCCTATTGAGCAGGCGATTAACTTGGTTGTTAGAGCGGTTGGATTAAGTTATGAAGTTGTCGGCAATTCATTTTTAATTGCTGATCCGAAAAAATTAAAAGAGGAGGTTGGTGTCTCTTCTTTTGTGATAGAGCTTAAGTATGCATCTGCTGAAGAAGTGCGAACAATGTTGCAGGATATATCAGATCAAATCCAGGTGGATATTTCGGGTAATAAGCTATTAGTAAATGCCTCTCCTAAAAAAATAGCTGAAATTAGGAATGTGGTTGAACAAATTGATATTCCAGCTATCCAAATTATGCTTGAAACAAGACTGATTGAGGTTGCTGCAGATTCTGAAGAGCAATTAGGAATTGATTGGTCAAGGCTCTCCAAATTCACTACTATTCTTGCAGAAAACGCACTTGATGAAGCTTCCGGAGGGTCATTGGTTCCTGATGATCAGACTATAGGTCAGAAACCAACAACAATGCCATTTGATCCGCTAAAGGGAGACCTTTCTGATGGAAGTCAGATAATTCCTAGATATTTTAGTAGGCAAATGACAGCCTTTGATATAACTCTTGATTTCCTTATGAAAGCGAATCAGGCTGAAGTATTGGCTGACTCGCGGTTGACCACCCTAAATGGAAGGCCTGCATCTATTAAACTTGTTGATATTGTACCATATATTTTAAGCTCTGGCGGTGTTGGTGGTCAGGTTCAGGTTCAAAGAGAAGAGGTGGGAATTAAACTTGATATTAATCCGACTGTTAATACAGATGGCTTTATTACTGTAAAAGTTGAGCCGGAAGTGTCAACTATTTTTGAATTTATTGGTCCTGATAATAATATCCCTCGCGTAAAAAGTAGAAAGTCTTCCACAACAATTAGGGTAAAAGATGGAGAGAGTATAATTATAGGTGGTTTATTAAGTAATGACAGAAAACAAACTCTATACAAGGTTCCTTTTTTGCATAAGATACCATGGCTTGGTGAAAAATTATTTACAAGTAAGAATCTTGTGGATAGAAAAACAGATCTAATAATTCAAATAACGCCAAAAATTGTAGCTGATAATTATACTGGAATTATGAAAACTGCTCGGATGCGTAAATTTGAAGAGCAGTTGCTTGGCTCCAGCGATTCATTAAAAAATCAAAATTTTCAATCAGAGGGAGATGCCCAATCATCGTATAAAACCTATAAAGGTATATGGGATGATGAGTCAGCATTGCCTGAGCAAATTGAATCAGATCAAGAGTTAGGAGATTAACTATGATGCAAAATAAAATATTTAAGAGTTTAAGCTCTGTTATAATAACCGTAGTGGTTTTTATAGGTCTAAGCTGTGATGATAGAGTAGTCACTGATAGTGCATCAGTAGACGCGCTTAATTTAACTATCTTATC